>VTLG01002582.1_pt1 | contig 24679 bp, 19 predicted proteins | sample 4694571 | NCBI WGS metagenome assembly VTLG01 (sample SAMN12604809, study PRJNA352737) | marine metagenome | biome: ENVO:00000447; feature: ENVO:00000209|ENVO:00000569|ENVO:01000036; material: ENVO:00002151; isolation source: viral sequences binned using virsorter ...
GGGGCAGGTCGAAGGCGCGTCTCTTCTTCTTTTAGGGTATGGGCCAGATAACTATAAAGTGTGGGAGCCCGAATTAATTGGGGGAGCTGATGTAGAAAGGAGGTAGAGTGATAGGGGAACTCTAGACTAAAGACCATCAACTCCCCCGTGGGACGAGGTTGTTAAAGTATAACCTATTTGTATATACTTGTTTCACGTGAAACCTGAGGAGGGTGTATGCCTAGAGTAGGTAATAAGCATTACGCATATACGAAGAAGGGTCGTGCTCAGGCGAAAGCTGCGGCGAAGCGAACTGGTAAGAAGGTAAGCTATGGTAAATCCAAGAGGAGGGCGTAATGGCTAGAACTGGTTGGATTCAGAAGGCGACATCTAAGAATAAGGGTGCGTTTAGGAGACAGGCTCAGAGAGCTGGGATGAGTACAGGTGCATTTGCCCGTAAGGTGAAAGCAGCCCCGAAAGGGAAGTACTCTGCACGTACAGTAAAGCGGGCGAATTTAGCGTCCACTCTTGGGAAGATGCGGAAGCGCCGATGACAACTGAGGAATTAGTAGAGTTATTAGACCCAGAGCGTGATTATGGTGAGCGTTCATATGAACAGGTTGTGACTGAGGTTGAATCTGGTGCGTTAGTGGTCATACCGAATGGTGGTAGTCATCCTGTCATCCGCCAGAAGGATGGTGGCTTTGTAATTAAGGGCAGTGGCCGAGTAAACAACACTGGTATTGAGCATGGGATGAAGGAGACGAAGCGGCAGTTCATGGAACGTGCGGCTGGTGACTTTGATGCTGTGTATGAATCAGTGATTAAGTCAGCTACAAAAGGTGACGTCCGTGCCCAGAAGCTCTTTATGGAGCTGTATGTGGGTCGTCCGACTGAGGCTACTGACAGTATGAACAAGGAATTGGCAAAGATTGTGGCCGAACATTACCTGAAGTCGCAAGGGACACGCACCGTTGAAGTCATTAACGTATGATCCACCGATTGTCTGGCAGGAAATAAACGACGGGAATCCCTATACTCCGTGGTCATGGCAAGAAGAGCACGTCCATAGTCGCGTAGATGCGAAGAGACTCATCCTCGCCTGTGGGCGTAGGTCTGGAAAGACAACTGCTATCAAGGCAGAGATCGTTCGTGAGGCCCTAAAACCCCAAGAAGAGCACTTCGGTATGCTCCATTCCCCCTACATTTACGTGATTGCGCCCAACTATGAGCTCACTATGAAGGTCTGGGAGCCTGTTTGGAACCTCTTTGTGGGCCGTGCTGCCCCTCTCAGGCACCTGTATAAGTCCCATGACAAGACCAGAAAGCTCATCGAGCTCATTACAGGAGGGCGAATACAGGCAAAATCCGCTGATGACCCCACTGGCTTGCAGGGAGATCGGGTTACAGCGGCCTTTGTAGACGAAGCTCAAGACCTGAATCCCGACGCATGGGCGAGCTTTATGCCCGCTCTCGCAGACACCGATGGACGCCTTGTGGCTATTGGAATCCCTAAAGGAAAGGGGAACTTCCGCACCTATTGGCAGATAGGACAGGAAGATGATGACCGCTATTACTCCGCCTCTGTCACATCTTTAGAGCATCCGTATATTGACCATGACGATTTAGAAGAATTTAAGCGAGACTTAACAGAAGCTCAGTTCAGACAACAGTATCTAGCTGAATGGGTGGAGGATGACGGGCAGGTATTTAGGAATATTGATGATTGCTTTGATGGGGATTGGGCGGAGCCTAACGGTTCGCAATACCTTATGGGCCTCGATATCGGCAAGATGGAGGACTATACGGTGGCCTATGTCATTGATATTAAGAAGATGCACATAGTAGCAAGGGACAGATTTAATGGATTGGACTACACGCTCCTCGGCCCGCGCATTGCAGGACTGTACAAAAAGTACAACTGTCAGACTGTTCACCTTGATGGGTCTGGCGTGGGTGAGCCTGTGGCTGACATCCTTCGCAACGAGGGTTGTTCTGTCACGTCGTTTAAGTTCACTAACCAATCGAAGGCTACACTTGTCTCCACGCTTGCCGCAGAAATTGAGCACGGGAGAGTTCATTTCCCCAAAGATGACGAAATACTCAAAAAGGAGTTAGAATTATTTGAAGGTGTCGTGCTGGCTGGGGGTGCAGTCAAGTACGGCCACCCTGTTGGGTATCACGACGACTCGGTGATGGCAGCAGGTCTGGCCGTTCTGAAAGCCAAAAAAAGAAAGAACACATCCTCAATGGCTCGTCGTTCTGACTATTTGACGTTTGGATAGTATATGACCACAGAAGTTTTCACAGAGCTCTTCGATGACGATTACAGCAGATACACGCGATTGAAGAACCAAGTCTTTAACGGCTACTTCGCCCATATCAAGGCTGACACTGATTACTACAACGGGAATTACCCCAACATTGGGGAGATCATCCCTCGTGAGTATCGTGAGTCGGGCATGTCCGCTACAATTCCCCCCACTGCAAGGAACGCTGTAGATAACGCAGCCGATCACATACTCACCACTCCTCACATCTATGTACCTGTAAGGCAGACTGATAATGACCAGCAAGCACAGCAAGGCATAGCCGAACGCAAGCGCCAGTTCCTTGCTGCGTTTTGGGACCGAGTAGAGCTGGAGTACGCCCACCCGCTTAGTATCGGGCGCAAGAAGCTCGTAAAGGACGGTCGTATTGTCCTGAAGAAAGAAATTAAGTGGGAGATTATTCCAGACCCACCAGAGTCCAATGCGTCTCGTGGCGAGAAACAGAAGTACCGTAACCGTTTGCGTAAGCTCGCACAGTCCCAATTCCTGTGGAAGGTAAGCGTCTGTTCTAACGAAACCATTGTTGAGGACCCTGATACCCCCAATGACCCGAAGTATGTCTACGAGTTCTACGAGATATACCCTGACGAAGCGAGACGTCGGTTCCCTGAACACGCTGATGAGTTTGAGACAACTGATTCTGAGAAGCTGGAGTTTGTAGAGCTATACACCAAGCCGCACAAAGACGACGCTGGATCACACAAGATGTGGGTACAGGGAAGGCTTGTGTTTGAAAACATGAACCCGTATTGCTGGGAAACCCCTGCCTCTACGGAGGACAAGAAGGATTATGACGGCTATGTCCCATACATTATTCGTGACTCTGGGTGGGGTGAGGTAGACAAAAATAACGACCCTGCTGACCGCTATGTGGGTATCTTGCGGTACATACACCCTGTGCTACAGGCAGAAGCCCGTCAGTTGACAGCCGCAGACATACAGTTACGGTACTCAACTTTCGCCCCGATTATCACTCGTAACATTATGGATGACAACACGCCGATTGAGCTGGGTGCTGGTAAACGAATCAACCTCGTAGACGACCAAGAGATTGAGTTCCGTAAGCTCCCAGAAGTGAATTTGTCCGTGTTCCAGATGATGGATCGTGTACATAACTACACCTCAGAGCTTTCTAAGCTCGGCACATTAGGCGGCCAGCCGCAGCGTGGAGTTGAATCTGCGACGGAAGCTGACATGAATATGCGTAACGCCGCAGTTAAGCTAGGCGGTTGTGTAGCGTCATTACGAGCTTGTATAGCTGTGGCGTCCCGTCAGGTGTTCCAAGACATTGAGCATATACTGGACACACCCGTCACATTAGCTGGTAGTACCCGACGTTCTGCGAGCGAAATAACCATCAAACCTGCTGAAATAGACGACTTTTATGCAGTTGATGTAGAGCTACATACCTCTGACAGAGCGGCGATTGAGATGCGTGACATGATGGTTTGGTCCCAGTTGTACCAAACATACGGCGGAATGTTGAGTGCAGAGACAGCTATGGAGAACTCAGGCATTGAGAATCCGCAGGAAGAACTGCTGAAAGCGTCAGTGAATACGCTCTTTATGTCGCCAGAGGCGCAGCAAGTACGCACTATGATGATGCTCAAGGGCTTACAGGGCCAAGCAGCGGAGGTATTACGTGCGTTCCAGAGCAACCTCTTACAAAATTCACCCCAGATGGCCCAGCCTCAGCAGGGTATGATGCCACCTCCGATGGGTATGGGGGAGACGGTAACAGACGAATTTAGTATTGGTGAGCAGGTAACTCCTGCTGGTATCGAAGAAAATGTACAAATGGACCGACAGGTCAACGTAGCGAATGAGATGTTCTAATGGCTGGTGAATTAGCTGCATTAATGAGTGACGCCGCAAGGCAAGTCACAGTGCTGAACGCAATGGCACTGGCGCATATTGCTGATGCGTTTGCTACTCCCGAAGAGGCGACAGTGTTTTCTGCCACATTCGACGAAATGGCTGACATATTTGCAGCACATGGTCACGGAGCTGACCTGTACGACTGTACTGAACCTTTCTGCATGGAAGCGAAGATGGCTATTATTGAGGCCCTACAGGTGCTTCAGGAAGCCGCTAATCAGGAAGGGGGTCAATAATGGCAGAACCATCTTCTTGGCAAGCCGGAGGTGGCACACTGGTCTTTGCTTCCGGTTCGATTACTTGGGAACAGTATGAAGAGCTGATAAAGCAACAAATTATTGATGCAGGTGAGCGAGCTGTTCGAGCCTTAACAGACAAACTCATAGGTACTGGCGAAGAGGTTAAGGCTACGGTGCTCGAATCTGCCCGTCGTGATGGCGAAAGCAGGATGAGGCAGCTTATAGAGGACGTAGAAAGCGCGTACCCTCCCTCCATAGCGACGGAAGATGAGGATAAAGAAGATCAAAAGGTGGTGTTTTGGCAGATCGCTTCGATTGGAGCTGCCACAGATCGAGACGGAAACGTCTTAAGAGACGAATTCAATAGGCCGAGAATTGAAATTAAGCTGACGAATCGTGAGATTGGTGAAACGAAGCTGATAACGCCGACAGGGTTCAACTCTGAGGGAAGGGTTTTAGGGTTTATTGATTCAGCGTCTCCGGCAGCCATAAGCGATACCGATCCTATTCCAAAGTATAAGATAACCCAATCAGATACTAATCCCGCCCACATCCAGAGAGTTGATGAAACGGGCGCTTCGGAAGTATCTTACGACTTTGGTGAGACTTGGCAAACTGGTGCTTTACCAATAGGGACAGCGGTAACAGAAATCCAGACGGATATAATTACTGACGCATCGACAGGTGAGCGTTACATAGTTAATGCCGCAACTGGGGTTCGTGTGAGCGAATCGCTTGGCGTGGATCCAGAATGGCAGTACAGACAGTCTGTTTTAGAAGTAGATAGAGATCGCTTAGGTGAAGATCAAAGGCAGTTCAATTTAGAGTTTGATGAAGATCGTCGTCAATTCGGCATGGAATTTGGTGAGGATCAGAGGCAGTTCGACACAACGGAGAATCGTTTAGAGCGTACATTGGCTGCCAGCAACTACTTTAACAGTCTTGAGGAGTTGGGTAGAAACTATCGCACATTAATACAAACAGCACCACAAATGGCAAATGCGGCAACGCAGCAAGGTGAGTTGATACGAAATATCCTAAGCCAAGGCGGGGATGTTCTTGCTAGAACCTTCTTTACTCGTGGAGGTCAGACACCCTTACCAGAAATAACTCAAGCCGATCTTCTTAATAATCTCACCAAAGAGATGACGCAGATACAGCAATACGAGTCTGACGCCATCAAGGCGGAGAACCAAAGACGTACCCGCTCTGACGCTCGTCGTGCAGATGAAGAGTTCCGTCAAGCAGAGGAACAGCGACGTGCTGATGCTCGCGCTCAGTACGGTCGTTTTGTTAATGAAATGCGGCCAACGGTTAACGAGTCAAGCTCGTTTGATGCGGAAGGGTACAAAAGCCACCAAGAGAGAATAGCGGAAGCTCAAGCTAATCTTGATAATGCAACTAATTTTGACTACTCCTCGATTGTAGTAGGGACCAATCCAGATGGTTCAGATAGATTAGTGGACCCTAATCTTGTAGCGGGTATTAGAGCTCAAAGTATCAAAGCTGCTCAAGATGCTTTGGATGCGATCCCTGCTGCTACCGAAGCGGACTACACAACATTTAGTAGGACCGAGACGATGCCAGACAAGCCCGCATTTGCTGACTGGCTTAAGACATCCGAGTTTGCAACTCCGCTTGACCGCTCTAAATTCGTTCCGAGCTTTGCTCCATCCCAAATGCTTAATGTACCTGAGGTGCCAGTGCCGAGGATGACTAGCCAAGCTGAACTTATAGCTTCAGATATAGCCACGCGCCCACCGGCAGTAGACGCCATGTTTGCTGGCACAATGCCCAGAGCATTGCAATTTGGAGACTTGCCGCTTCCTACACTTCAGCAGCTAAATACACTGACTCCTACGGAACGTCAGATGTTTAACACGAGCTTGCTGACGCAATTTAACACACCGCTAGAAGACGTAGCTCTGCAATCGCAGCGACAGTTTGGTGCTCCGAGCATGGACAGAAACAGGGATTTGGCTAGATTTAGAGGATTTGCTAGGTAATGGCTACATACGATATGCGCCGAGTAGGTAACGCACAAGGCGTTCCAGCTATGCAGAAAGCCAATACACGCGGATTTGACCCTCGACAGTTCAAGCCTCCTACAGGTGAAGAGGAGCGTGAGGACGAAGAGCGCGAGGAGGAGGAGGAAGATGGCGGTTGGTTTGACAGCCTATTAACCGCAATCGGATTAACAGACGAGCGCCGAGGTGCTATCGCTGAGGGGCTAATTGCCCAGCAGGAGCTTGACCGAGATCTCGTAGAGATGCAGCAGCGTGAGTGGGGTGGAATTAAAACCCTTGATCCTATAGTTAACCCCATTATTACAGGTGAGCGAAGCGGCTTCATGGGTACGTATGAGCGCATGGTAAAGGGCGCTGAGGAGCGCCACGAAGGCGATCCGACGCTCCGTTCCTCTGAGGAGCACATTATTTCCCCAGTGGGCTGGAGTGATATTCCTCTTATAGGTGATAAGTTAAGTGCTTTGGATGATGTTGATATTCCTGTTCTTGGGAATGTGATTGAGACCCTCCCTGATATGGCTAGGGAGGAAGTCGCCAACCCGTTTAATTACCTAACGGTGGGTGCAGGAATTCCCCTGAAAGCCCTAGCAAAAAGCGCAGGGCCAAGAGTTTTTACGAATATTGCAGATAAGATAGTTAACAACGTTAATCCTGCTTGGGCTCCCGTAGCGGCACCAATAACTAAGGCTGGTGCGGGTACTGCTAATGTTCCCTTCAGGGTGTTTTCTAATTTCATAGATCCGTTATTGTCTAACCCTGATGCGTCTTTGAGTTCCCGTGCTATTAATGAGCTGACTCAAGCAACTATCATGGGCTCTACTGGAATGGGTGTTGCTGAGTCAATTCAGGAAAATGAGAATCTGCCCGACCAGTTGGCGCTTCCTGTAGCCCTTGCGGCGTCTATTGTAACTGGTGGTGCTACGAAGGCTCCCCTAAAGGGCGCTATGCGCAAGGCTGGCTTGAATGTTGGGACAGACATTAAGGATGTGGACTTGCGTACTTCTCCGAAAGTACATCCAGATCTGGAAGAGTCAGTGGACAGCAACGTGGTCGCAGTTAAGTCCAAGATCGGCATAGAACGAGCGCACGAGCAAGTAGAGGCTCAACGGCGAGAGCTTGACGCTGAAGTAATACCTGAAGGCAAGCGCCCACTGCCTGATCCCACAGCAGGATCGGAGGACTTCTCAACCCGTGGTTATGACACGCTGGTAAGTACACCTCGGAACAAGGGCGAGTTTATAGAGCGAGTTAAACGCTCCCAAGCTAACGGTATTCATGGACGCTATGTGGAGGTTCCTGAGTCGATTGACGATTTAGACCTGCTATTTGTTTCTAAGGATCAGGATGCGGGTGCTTATGTAACTCCCGACAATGAGTTGCGTTCATGGTATAGCGCACCCGACGCTGTTGGTGCTGATGAGGTGCTCCGTCAGGCATCTTCTCAGGCCCTTACTGCTGTAGAAAAGGACGTAGAGGGGATAATAGATCGCTACGCCCCACATGGGTGGAAGCCAGTTGCTCGAATTGTTGACACGAGGTCATCCCCCTATATAAGTCCAGAACCCGACACTGTTTACATGGTGCGAGATACAAATGATGTGCTAGAGCAAACGGTGGCTATTCCATCTGATACGGCTGGCGATGTCCCCATCTATGATTACGCATCAATAAAAGAGAGTGTTCCTGTTGTCGAGACAGTTGAGCAAGCTCAGGCTTTGCAGAATCAAGCAAAGTTAAAGATAGGGGGTATTGCTCCGCCATTACGTCCTCCATATCGACAAGTGGCGGTTCCGGCAGAGCCGTTGCCCCCTCAATACTTAACCCCAGAAGAGTACAAACAGGAGATGACCCCTTTTGCCGAAGAGGTTGCTGAATTATGGGATGTATTTCCAACAGGCGCTACCGACGATGCTCTCAGGCGAAAAGCGGCTATGGGGGAATTTCTTTCTAAGGAAGGTTGGTCTGACGAGGCAGGTTTGAGGCTTGCACAGGAGCTTAAGCATCATAAATACATAGGTCCCGATGGTATCCCACGAGAGTGGGAGGACTTGCCTATGTTGTGGAGTGGCCGAGCAGAAGTCAGGATGTTTGAAAACGAGTATAACCAAAAGGCAAAAGTGGTGGATTCATGGTTCGCGGGCCAGCAGGCCTTGAGACAAGGCTTATTAGAGAAAAAAGTTATCCCGTGGCAAAAAGCCGACAAGAATGGCGTGTACAAGCCCACTATGAAGTCACTCGATGAACTTATGGACGTTGATGGCCGATGGAAGCCAGAGACTCGCGTAGGGCAACCCCATGGGTTTGTGGATTACGTTGAAGGCACTGGTCAGTTTAGGTTCGAGGGGGAAGTTGGGAGAATTGTAACCGAAATTCTTGAGGCTGCCACCCAAGACATCAAGACTGTAAATGCTCTGGAAGATTGGTGGGGCATTTCCCCAGAGTACATTCAAGGTAATAAGTCACCTGCACCTGAATCAGTTATCAAGCTCATGGATGCTATGTGGCGCAATGGCGAGATGCCTTTTGTAGCTGACACTTGGGAACGGGGAATGGAGATTGCTGACGGGTATATGCCGAGGTTAGTAACTTTAGATGACAAGGTTTTACCAAATGACTTCAAGTCCAGCAGAGTAAGGGGCATTCCGCCAGAAGGAACGTCAGGCCTAGGCGTATATGATCGTTACATGTGGGAAAACGCTCCGTCTATGGCAAATGGCGGGAAAAAGTATGTGACTGATCTTAATACGGTGATTGGATCAAGGGTAAAAGCTGGTATAGATAGCGTGTTGCGTAAATGGAGTGAAGAGAGTCTATTGAAGCCTGTTGAGGGCAGGAGTTCCTCATTGCAGGAGCGTTTGTTGCGCAACCCTAGATGGGCCGTGTCACGACGGAATTTGGCCTCTGCCCAACAAACAGTAAAGAATATAACGGCCCGTTTGCTCACTCAATCCAAGAAGCTAACAATGGCAGAACGTCAGGTCGCTGCTCGGGAGAGACGTGCGGGTGCCTATAATCGCGCTGTTGGCGGGTTTGAACAAGCATCTGACGCCGCAAAAATTAAAGAAGTGGATTTTGCTAGAAGGCTATTAGATGAGATTAAACCATTTATGCCAGCGTTTAGACAAATAGGCGATCCAGCAGTCAAGGGACAGCGTGGGACTGCCCAGCAGCCAGTTCTCCGCAATGAGGTAGCACGTTCTAGGCAACTTACTGCCGAAGTGAAGAAGTTGGAGGCCATTATAAATAGAGGGGCCGATTCCAAGCCATCCGACATTGACGAGCTTATAAAGCAAATAGATAAGGTAAATGAATTGTTTATTCTTTCTCGCGCCCAAATGGATACCTTTCTGAAAACGAGGCCTAAGTTACGGGCAGCAATAGACGGAACTACGGAGTGGGACCCGAACAAGGGAGGGCCAACCGCCAGAGACAGCATTGATATGCGTCGTGTAGATTTAGATTTGCACCGCACCAATGCGCGACTGGGGTACACAAGGGACCTTCTTGCTAGGCAGAAACAGGCAGAGATGAGTATGCCTAATCCTGATCTCGCTGAAATCGAATCTCGTTATGCTAGATTGGCCCAAGAGCTAGATGAAGCAGAGCTTCAGTTGCAAAGAGCCAAGGCTGATTACCAAAACTCTGTTGAGGCTGCCGGTAGATTAACAGGGAGGGATGTTGTTTTCCGTGAAGTACCTGTCCTTGACCCTACGACAGGAGCTCCCATGCGCCACCCTCCAACAATCAGAGATACCGATCACGGCCAAGTTATTGAACAGGGCGACATTATTACTGAGACGGTTACAGATATGGTTTCTGGGGAGGCTAGGAAAGCTAACGGTCTGGGTAGGCAAAACATACATCTTGACAAGGATTACGGAAACGCCGTGGACGAATTTTTTATGGCGCACGGTTACGCTCAACGGACCTACGGAATGGCGACGGGACCGATAGAAGCGATCATGGACCTTGCTGATAATTACAATTCTAATATGCGAGCGCTTATGGCAACCTCTGATATTAGCGGTACTGCTATTCAGGGGCTATACCCTGCTGGATTTAGCCTCCCAGTATGGGCCAAGGCTCAGAAGTACGCCATGTTTTCTGTGGCTAATCCCCGTGTCTATTATAGGTATTTAACTGCTCGCCCAGAGCTGCTCAAGCGATTTATACGAGCCGGAGGCCATCTGTCTGGTGGAGGCGGTAGCGATCTGAGTGAGTTTTTAGTAAAGCCAAAACAGTATGGTATGGAGATAGGTGGTAAGGTTCCGTGGCGTAATCCATTGGAGAAAGTGGCGGATGAGTGGACTATTCGCGGTGATACTGCGTGGCAAAAAACAGGCAGTATATTTGACGCTCTTACGTACCCCGCCCGCAAGCTAGCTTCATACCCTATCAATGCTGCAAATATGCACTTCTCCGTCCTAGGTGATGTTTTGCGACTAGAGCTATTTGCTCTTGAGGAATCAAATGTGAGTGCTATGAGTATCATACGTGGCGGCACGGGAAGCCTTGCCAAGGCGCAAACTCAAAAAGAGCGCGAGAACGCTGCTGAACTCATCAATAATATGACAGGCTGGGCTAAGGAAGCGCCATCAGATATATCGCGTCTTGGTTTATTTGCTGGTCGATTTTTCCGTTCACAGTTGCAGACGATGGACAAAGCGATAGGTGAACTGGGAACGGATAGCCCTGAAGGGCGGATGGCTGCTGTGGCAGTAGCAAGGACACTGATTTCATTTATGACGTTTACGATGATAGCAAATGAGCTACAGGGATATGACACTGACACAGACCTATGGATTCAGCATCCGACGAAGCCAGACAGCTTGATGTTTAACAGAGACGCCTATGGTCTCCACGTAGGGTCAACTAGGACCATTCAGACGCTCGGGTCGCTTCACAGTATGCTGGCGGCAGTTGCAGACATGGCTCCCTTTATTGGCGATCCGGCAGAAAACACAATGCGGTCGGTTTTGTCTAAGGCTTCCCCTATTACTAACTGGACGAAGATGTTTTTCTCAGAAAAGACGTGGAGTGGTAGGCCTATCCCCACATGGAGTCAATTTTGGGAGAATGTGGACAACCCTGATGAGGCTGACTGGCCGAAGCTATTTTCCAATCTCAATTATTTGTTTCTCGAAGCTCAGTCTCCTTTGAATGTCCAATCAGAAATGGAAAACAACAGAGCACAGGGCAAATCACCGCTCCACTCCCTTAACCCAGAGGTGTGGCTGGAGGAAGGTTTACCAGCAGGTCTCGCAATTAACTCCCTTGGTGCCAAGGATGCGTTATTGACAGCTAATGAGATGCTGTTAGCCGCTGCACGTAATCTGTACCCAGAGGAAAATTACCAGCATGTTGGTGAGATTCCCAGAGGTATAAAAAACCAGATCAGGAACAATCCTGAAATTGCGCCTCTGGTTAAAGCTCGGACAGATTTGCAACTCGCTAAGGAAGCTGAGTCAGAGCTTGATCGAGATGTTGTTGCGGTACACCTCGACAACAAGAGGATTGCCATGTACCAAGATGAGCAGTTGCTTGCTAACGACATTCATTCGGGTCGTATTCCTTACAGCGCTATTCCTAGCAGGTTGTCTCGGATACAGCAGCAGTACGCTAATGGTGCTGAGACAATCATGGAAGTGTCTAATTTGAAAGAATATGTTGCTGACACCGAAGTTATGAAGGCGGCTAAAGAGGTAAGTGAATCATACGACAAGGCTGACGAGGCAGGGACGATTAACTGGAGTCTGTGGCGTCAGATTAACGACGATATCGAAGCTACCTATGGCGCAGAAATTATGAGTAAGGTGAAGAGGTTGTTTGAGAAGGACATTAGTCAGCACCCTCCCGACATCCAAGCTGTTCTCTTGGCCCAGCAGTATGTACGCGATACAGATTATTACAACATCCCTGATGAGGAATACGACAGGTTTGTAAACGGTTTAGGCAGCCGCGAAAACTTTGCCGACCTCATTATGTCCACTCCTATGGGTGCTAGCGTAGATAGGGCTGACGCTTTGAAAAAAGCTGACGACGTAATTGCCACATTACGTGCAGCGAACGGAGGCGAGCTTCCCGATAGGCTCGTAGAGTTCCAAGCAATTACACGCCAGACTCAGAACGCCCAACTCGCAGATCTTTACAAGGCGTTAATATCTGATGTGGACAAGTTGATAACCTTTGAAAGGCAGCGGCGCAAAGAAGATGACTGGAAGTTAGATGTTGCTGCTGTGACATACCTAGGCGCTAAGCCGTTACTAAAGGAAGCCTACAGAACTCAGAGGGGTGTGAGTGAGTGGAATGAGTCGCTTTTACCTGAGCTAAATGGTAGGCAGTTTTCTCTTGATGAATTTATTGGTACAAACCTATCCGATATCCCGCTGCATAGTGTTGCTGGTCTGGGTAGGACGCTTAACATGGATGCGATACCAGAAGATGCTTCTTTTGAGGACTTCATTAGGGAGATTTGTTTCCATCCTGAAACGGCGGATCGTTACATTAAGATGATTGAGATGCAACGAGGCTTGTTGCCCATAAATACAGGACCCACTGCTCCGCGTAATTTACCAAGTGACATGATGCTTGAGCCCGAAGAGCGTAAGCCAGTGACGGCATTGAGTTCCACCTACAGAGTGCGCCAATAAAAAAGGGGGGCATCCAGCCCCCCTACTATCATTACCTGACGTTAACCCTAGAGGCCCATCCCCCGAAGGCCAGCATCCACAATCTTTGTAACCTCAACGTTGTGGTCATCAAAATCGGGGCACTCTTGTCGATCATCTACCGCGTATGCCTCGTCATAGACTTCCTGTATTTGATCTGACCGTTTCCAGTCAGGTGCCATTAAGTCCAAGTCAAACTCGCTTAGGATTTTAGCAATAGGAGTAGTTCCCATTGTTAATACAAGACTGTACCCTGAATCTGATGCCTCATCTTCGGCAACCATCACTCTCAAAGAATCGGGGTCACGTCGTACCATCGCCCATTTCTCGTAAGCCTTCAGTCCGAAGTCTTTACCTATCGGCTTCCCTTCATTAGCCGATGATTTCAAGTCGTCCATAGTTGACTGCGTGTTTATCGTCTCGCCAGATTCAGCCCTGTGCATACACACATGATAACACATGCTGATTTCTTCTGTCAACCCCCTAACCATTACTAAAACCTATTCAAACCTATCGTACTAATTGCTGATTAATAGCGGTATAGTGTATTGACGGGTTGGTTAAAACAAAATTACACTGTTAGCACAGATGTTCTAAGGAGGAACAATGACGCAAGAAGTAGATGCTCTACAGGGCAACTGGCCAGCGGCCCCAGAGGTAGCTTCGGATTCCCAGCTTACGGCTCCGAGTGAAACTGAGTACGTTGTCGAGGAGCCTGTGGACACATCAACACTGATAAGTACGTTACAAGACCGAATAGATCAACTGGAGAAGAGTTTTGCTGACAGTAAGCATGTCACCAATCGCGCTACCAGTTCTCTAGATCGCCTCAACAACAAGATAGATCAGTTTGCTACCAAACAAGACCTTGAAGCTACCGTTGAAAACCTGAATGGGATACGCACTCTTATGGAGGTTGGCTTATCTGACGTCATGTCAGAGGAAGGGCGAGAAACTTTAGCCCAGCAAAGACAAGCCACTCAATATAATGACATGCTCTCACAGGCTAAAAACGAGATGCGACAGGAATTGAATGGAGCCTCACCAAACTCTGTGGCTGGTCAAGTCACTGATGCTCAATTAGATGAGGGCGCGAGAAGGGCTGCCGAAGCCTCCAGTCGTGTCTATGGTTATGCTGAAGCAAAAGGTATCTCTGCTGAAGAGGTGTCGAAGCTCCCTATTTGGGATGCTCCGAACCAGTCTTTAGAAGAAGCGGTACAGTCTGCTAAGGAGTACATAGACAAGATGTTAAGTGGAGACACCCCTGACCAAATTGCCCAAAGGAAGCAAGCTGCTGGTGCTACACCTGCGCGAGCTTCGTCTAGTTCACAAGTGTTGACCATTGATAAAATGAAAAACATGTCACCACAAGAACTAATGAAGATTCCGAAAGAAGTCCGAACCCAAGCTCTCCGTGGTGGCTAATAATTAGCTAGGAGACGTCATGTCTGTAGACAGATTTGTGCCCAGCCTTTGGGCCGCAACTTTGCTCGAAAATTTGAATGACGCCCATGTTGCAGTTAACTTGTGTAATCGCAACTATGAGGGCGATATCTCCCAATCTGGAGATACTGTTCGTATCACGTCAATTGGCCGTGTAACTATCGACAATTACGTGAAGAACAGCACGTCTATCTCACCTGAGACTCTCGATGATTCTCAACAGGTGCTTACGATAGACCAAGCGAAATACTTTGCTTTCCAAGTGGATGACGTAGATGCTAGGCAGGTGCGTGATGATGGTGCGTTGATGGACGTTGCCATGCGCGATGCTGCTTGGGGTCTAGGTGATGCTGCTGACACTTCGGTGTTGTCAGCTATGCAATCACAAGGAGCTACAGGTAACGCTTTGGGTGCATTAACCATTGGTACAAGTAACGTGGATGCTTATGAGAATATTGTGGATTTGGCTGTAAAGCTCGATGAAAACAATGTTCCAAGGCAAGGCCGTTGGTGCATTATTCCACCTTGGTACCACGGATGGCTACAAAAGAACGCCAACTTTGTAAGCTATGGTACTCAGGCAAACCGTGAGGACCTCGAAAACGGAATCATCGGTGCTGCTGCTGGTATGAGAATTGTTGTTTCTAACAACCTTCCTTCTGCTAGTACAGGACGAAATTACGTTATTGCTGGTCACGAAATGGGTGTTACATACGCTGAACAGATCAATTCTGTTGAGGCGTACCGCCAAGAATCAGCGTTCTCGGACGCTGTAAAGGGCTTACACCTATACGGTTATAAAATTACGCGACCATACGTGTTGGCTAACGCCGACTGTATCTCAGCGTAGGAAAGGGGATTAGATAAATGGCAGTTACATCAGTAACACTCACAGAACTAACCCTGAACACAGCAAGTGCTGACTTGCCTATTGCAAGTTGGACTGCAATTTCCAACGGCTCTGACGGATTCTCTTTGGACATGACTGGTGTTGGTTCGCCAGTGGTCCTAGGATTCTCCGACGGCGGAGGCTCAGCGGATGACGTAACGATTACGGCTGGTGATAGACCACCAGCGCAGCTACAGGGACAGGGCAACCTGTCGATCACTATGGCTGCAAGTGACGTGAAATACGTTGTTGTTGAGTCTGGTCGTTTCGAGCAGAACGATTCCACTATTAAGGGAACCTCTGCTGGAAACAACACCACGATGGTTGCGTTCTTGCTCCCAGTTAACTGGGGCTAGTAAGGTACAATTACAAAGAATGGGTGGGGTCCCTAGATACCCATCGCAGTTCCCCACCCTTCTTTGCATTTAAGGAGACATCATGGCAGAACGTCAGGCACTTCGCTACCAAGTTCTCGACAGTTCGGGTGTACCGATTGCTGGCGCAAACATTCAGGTAGCTCAACTAGACACAACCACAGACATTACACAGACTATGTATGCAGGGCTGACAGGCGCTACTACAGTCTCAAACCCCCTAGTAAGCGATGCGTCAGGGTGGGTACAGGCGTACTTTGATGGCACAGATGCTGTCACATTGAAGCGTGTCACGGTCATTCCTACTAAAACAGGGTTCACATTTACCACTCGGAACGTACAACTTGGTTCCGATTACGGCGTATTAGACGATGGTGTAGCACCAATTAAGGCTACATCGGTCGAGGCAACAGACAGATTTAACATGGCTCGCGGCTCTGCTGGCGATCCAACGTCCCTTCAAGTGGGCGATATGTGGTACAACACCACGACAAATACCCTTCAGTGGGAAAATAATACAGGTACACAGACAGTTAGCTCCACTACAGGGGACATTACAGGCGTCACTGCTGGTGATGGGTTAACAGGAGGTGGCGTATCAGGTGATGTCACACTCGATGTAGGTGACGGTAACGCTATCGTCGCTTCAGCAGATGCCGTAGACGTGAGCGTCAACGCAGCATCATCCGCAGCGGCAGCCTTAGCTGGTGACGATAAGATCCTCATCTCAGACACAGACGATTCCAATACCACTAAGAGCGCCACAATTTCACAGATCAACCCAACGATGCTCGACGGTGGAAATAACGTGGTGTACTACACCGATTCCAGTGGAGATGTCACTGAGCTTCCCCTAGGAGCGTCTGGTACTGTACTAACTTCCGCAGGAGCTACAAGTGCTCCTACGTTTAGTGCCGCTGCTTCTGTGGGAAATAACATGGCTCTCTTTACCAATAACACTGGTGTAGAGTCGGGAGCCACTATCGGTGCTGCTGGCACCGTGCTCACGAGTAATGGCACTGACGCCACTGCAAATCTGCAAATCCACCTACATGGGTGGCTGCTAGCGGCGGTCAAGAAGTCACACTAACAGCCGACGGAGCTGTGGCAGCAGGGAAAGTAGTTGCATGGAAGGCAGGAAAAGCAGCCCAAATAGCAACCACTACTGCTACGCAATCAAACGGTGGTGCAAATACGGGTGTAAGTGCAGATGCAGACGCTGGCGATAATGGCTTCGACATGAGCTATGATCCTGACAATACCCGAGGCTTCTACGCAATGAATCGACTCCAATCAGGAGGTTATTACCAGTTACACCAGAACGTAGTAGCACTTACTGGAACAGCGGCAGCCAGCCCCGCAGTAGCTCCAACCTCAAGCACATTAGCTGATATTGATGGCAACCAGTCTTGGGGTGTGCTTTATGCAGGTGTTTCGTGTTCTTACGACACTGCAAACGATCAACCAATAGTGGCATATCGGAATCTAAGCAGTCAGCTTGAGTTTCGCGGCCTTTATTATAACGCAGCTACTACCTACTACCCATTGAGCTACAGCACAGTTGTCTACTCTGGCGCGATAGGTACTTGTACTGCAATGTGTTGGAATCCAACAACAAGCCAAGTGGTACTCGTATTCACCATCAGTAATGATATGTACATCATAGTTGGTGACGCGAGTGGTGGAGTACCAATAACGTGGGGTTCGTCTGTTCAAGCCGATGCAGGGGTTAATGTTAACGATAGATTCAACATAGTTTGGGACTCAGATGAGGAAGTGGCTGTACTGATTTACAAAGATAATACAAGCGGTGGTACAAAGGCACGAGCTTTTTCGCTCACTGGTAGCGGCGCATCGAGCGCAGTTGTAGCAGGATCGGCAGTGTATTTTGGAGGTACTGAACAGCCTGACAAGAAGCCAGCAGTAGCTTATGACCCGCAAGCTAAAAAGACATATGTAATATGTAACGCAGCATCAGGTAACTATTACTTGTCAGGATACGTCACTGCATCAGGTACGACCTTAACAGCGAGTACAATTAAAAACTTTAGTGGCGATGTATCAATGGGAACCAACGGCCAATATCTTGGACCAGCACGGGCTGTGTCTGGTACAGACATATACGGTGCGATAGTGACGTACAGCAACTATGGCTCAGGCCCATATATGTATATGGGTACTGTTGAGTATCGCGCTGCTACAGACGATGTGTTTTGGAAAGAGCAGCCTCACCTGTTTGCTTCTACAACAACATACGGGGCTATGGTTACTTATGATTCAACAAAAGGATTTGGGTGTACATATTGGATTGATTACAGTGGTGCTAGCACGACTTGTTGTTATTACATTCCGAACAAAAGCTCTGAAACTGGAACAAATATTCTCGGCATAGCGCAAAGTACAGTGGCCGACGGTCAATCTGTGACTATTAGCATGGCAGGAAAAACGTACACCACCTCTGGGCTGACCGCAGGAGAACTGTATTACGCAGCAGGTAATGGCGACGTAAGCACTACGGCAGGACGTTCAGGCACAATGGGAAGCCCATTTGCTATAGCGAAAAGCACTACAGAGCTACTGATTATGCGGCAAGTATTTGGCGATACGGTGTAAGGAGCGACATGAAACTTATTAGAAAAAAGTCAGATAACAGTATTCACTTTATGTACCCCGACTCCGCCACGATCACTATCGGTACAGACCAGACAAAGGTAGAAAATCCTAACGAAGCTCTCCCTGTGCAATACCTACCCAACTTCACTTCTGCTGATTACGACGAAGTGACTGGCGCTGACATACCTACTACATGGTACCCAGACGGTGTGTTATCGCATGATGGAAGCGCATATGGCGTAGCTGACGCAACAAAGAAAGCTACATGGGACAAGTTTTACGCAGATGCTGTGACGTATGGAGACAAGCTGGAGGCAGGAACAGCCACCGATGATGACATTCCTGTATTGGGAAGTTAGGAGCCTGACATGGTGAGTGGTCCAGTAGGTATAGGATTCCCGACTAGCACCAGTGGAGTCACTACGATTTCAGGGTGTGACCTCCTTGTGGGTTTTTCCAAGTTCATTAATGATTACTGGACTAGCGAAACGACCAGTAATGGCTCATCTAGCTTCAATACACTCGTCGATACGACCCTAAAACGGTACGGAGACGACCAAATCATCGACTTTTATGTCAGGATCACTGAGGCTGGAAGCAATTTAGAGTACCAAATACGCAGGATTAGCCAGTTTAACGCGGCTACAGGGACCGTTAGTGTGGACCCACCGTTCACTGAACAGGTCGTTAGTGGCACAGATTACCAGATTCACAGGTACGATCCGAGCCTTAAGTTTGAATGTTTAGATGAAGCTCGCTTACGAGATGATGTATTTGAACACGCATTCAGGCTTATTTACGATGACACGACCACATCAGACGGGCTGTCTGATAGCTATGACGTTAACCCAGACGTCCGTTCAGGTCCGATGTATGTGTTTGTAGAAGATCCTCAATCAGTAGATGCAGACTGGAACGTCCTGTCTAACCCCATAGGTGACACGGTAACTAATTGGGGCGTGTCTGGTGCGACAGCCACAATCGTAAACGAGAGCAACGTGGACAGGCTTATTCCAAAGTACGACACGAGCTGCATGAAAGTCGCTGCTGCGGCAGCAGCGACAGGCACGGTAGCTCAAACAGTAGGCGACATGTCTATTACGGCAGCTCAAGCTGCTGGTAGGCGTATGTCATTTGGTATGTGGGTGTACACCCGTGACACTGCTGGTGTAAAAATACAGCTCTCTGATGACGATGGTGACACGCCGTCCTCTTTGCATGGCGGTACTGGATGGGAATTACTGACAGTAGAAAAGAGTATTTCTCCAACCAATGCCACGACGTTAACAGCAGCATTAGTAGTGGCGGGGGGAACAACAGGTGCAACAGCGTTCTTCAATCGTGCATGGCTGTATTACGGGGAGTCAAATCTTATACAGGACATCTACCCGTGGAAAGATGCGATTCTCCTTCGGCGAGACGCAACTACCCAAAGGATTAAATTGGCGTGGGTTCCTATTGCTGGCCGACAGATCAGGATGGTGGGTAGACAATACCTCTCTGAATTAGGCTCTGTAGCTAGTACCCAATGCACTAATACAATGGAATTGGATGTCGGTAGTGCGCAGATTCTTTATGGCGCAGCGGCAGAAATACTATATGAACGTGAGGGATTAACAACAGAGGAGTTTGAGTCCATAGCAAGGCGAATCCAGATCATAGATAGAAAGAAGGATGCGACGAAGGCGTGGGGCTATGTGATTCCACAAATCCCAACGATCCGTAGTCCCTATCAGTAATGGCCCTTATAAGTACAGGCTCCCGCGTAGATACCCCTTACGATGTGTACCTTGAGGTAGACGATCAAAAGATCGGCTTCATGCTCAGTGAAATTGAGGGCGTACAAGGGTATCGTGCATCCCTAGCTGACCAAGTAACTCCGCAATTTAACACCGCTTCATACGATTACGCTTCTGTGCCTATTGAGGTAGAAATCCCTGTAGCATACGAGGATTGGCAGGGTGGTTGTGGCTTTACATCAGTGGAGTATGAGGAAGCAGGGTCCCTGACCAAGTATTCGTTTACCCGTGGAGTGGACGCAAGCTACGCGAACCGACTGTATGCAGGGCCATACCACTTCCAGAACTATAGCGACCTAGCCTCCGGCGGTACACACACAGATGTAAATTTCTTTCCTGCTGGGGATGCTGCAACCCCCCAAGTGAAATTTTTGTATGCTCCGTCAACTGTGACCGCAAGCAACACGGGTGTGTGGGCCTTTGGTGGGCGGTATGTATATAAGCATTTGTCAGGTACGACGTGGGATAAAGCGCATGATTTTGGAGCGGGCTATTACGTCAGCGACATGATTGATTTTAATAACGTATTGTTTATAGCTGTCGCCCAAACCAGTAACAAATCTGCTAGTAGCTACTGGTATTCGACCGACGGTGGGTTAAACGTTATACAGTCATCATTAGCCAACGCAGATGTATTGTTCTTTGCTATACGCGGAGAGACGTCTGGTAACGCAGTGCTGTGGTCATGTGATGGAAATGGACATTTGCGTACCAACGTAGACGGCACAAATACTGGTGGCGCATGGTCAGGTGCTATAGCTATGGGAACTATCACAAATGACTGGGTAACTGGTCTTGATGTGGTGGGTAGTTATGTATATGTGTTCAAAGTAAACTCTATCTGGCGCACTGACGGTACGGATTCCGTGAATGTGTGGCAGAGTAAGGGAGATAACGAGGTCTGGAACAGCAATGCTGGTAACGGATCGCGTCCGTATGTGTGGATTGATGGGAATTGTTACGTCCAATACGGGCGTAGAGTCCTTCAGGTTGATGCAAATAACAACACTATGACGATTGTGTGGCCTCCTAGTGCCGCTCAGGTAGGGGCTGAGGAGCTTGACGGACGTATTACAGGTATCAGTGGCGACTCTGACTGGCTATATTTTTCGTTAGTGAATAGGCATGGCGTATCGTACATAATGAAAGGGAAGCCCCTTACTACCAACTGGCACACCCTCACATTTACACAAACCCCTGCAATCAAGGGTATATATATAGCTGGGAACAGCGTACTGAACTCTACTAACCCGTGGATTTTGTATGGAACGGACGCTACAGGTACAAACGCACCCACGCATGGGACGTTACGAGGGGTAGTGTTACCAAAAACAGGGATGCTTCCCGATACCGATCCCGATTATAAGTTCGCTCAGTCCACAGAAAACCAGTACATCGTGGGTCCGTGGATGGATGTAGGGCAGGCAGCGTCGCCAAAGCTCTTGAACGGAGCGAGGATATTGAGCCGTAACGCTAATGAATCGTCACCTACATCGATTAGTTATGTAAAGGATTCAGACAATTATCAGGACACCTTTTTAGAAAATGTCCAAAAGGGAGACATTACAGGAACTCTCATTGATGTAGGGGGGCCAGCAACAGACGATGATGCCAACTTCGACATCAATACTGAGGTGCGATTCAACAAGATTCGATACATCCTAAAGATGGCTCGCCCTGTTGGTGGTACCAACGTCGCGTCGATTGAATCAGTGGTACTGGACACCACGATTGCTCCCCAGCGTCGCCGTATGTTTGAGATGGACTTCCTCATAGCGGATGACCTTCCCTTAAAGGGCGGAGGCAAGTCACGATACGGAGCTAAGGCGTCCGAGGAGTTTTTGTTTAACTCAGCGAATAGATTAATCTCGTTAACTGATATATTTAACCGTACCTACTTGGTTAAGATGATTAATCTGCGGTCGTCAGGTGTGATCCCTCAAGACGGTAGAGACACTCAGGTGTACACTGTGTCGTTTGCCGAGATTAACAGATTGACTGACGCGGGAGACATTTTGATTTATGATGTAGGTGCATGGAACACAGGAAAGGTGTACAGCTAAGTGGCCTTAACAAATGTGACTGCTGGTAATACAGCCAACGCAAGCGACCTCAACCAGTACAAAGAAGCACTGGAAGGGACTCGTGAATTTGCCCCAACCATCGTAGCTGCGTCTGGTGCGAATATAACTATGCGCCTAGCCGATGCTGCTGGTACCAACAAGATGATCGTTGAAAACTCGTCTGGTACTGATAGTTTAGTGATTAGTTCTGATGGGACAGTTACGCCTACTCAGCTAGTTGTGACAGGTAGCGCGTCTCCATCCAATACAAACGCAGGGTATGTGCAGTACAACACAACCAAGAACGTACTTGCATACGGTAATGGTACGCAGGTTGTTGAGGTAGCTGACGGTGCGAGCACCACGCTACTTCCAGTATTAACTGAGCCAACGGCTATAAATAACAGCGCCGTGCTAACGACACTTGCGGATTTCACCGTGGAAATAGCGGCTAGTGGGGTATATATAGCGGAGATATTAATTATATATCTAACTGGTACAACCCCTGACATTCAGTTTGGATGGGACATTACAGCCGTAACAGGAACGACAATTGAATGGGGTCAAACAGGCCCATCAACCATTAACGCCGCTGCTCCATCCGGTGGTGCAGCTATTACTACATACAACTCTATGCACGATGTGAGTCAGCCGATGGCTTTGGCTGGACAGGGCACGGGTGTGGATAACAAGGTGGTCGTTCCTATATCTGCGATGATCCACAAAATGGGCGCAGAATACCGCTGATGCCTCTGACACTAAAATTTTAGTAGGAAGTTACATGAAGATCACAAGGAACGCATAATGGACGAGAAGAAAAAGCCCTCCTTCTTTAAACGTGTATTCGCTCTAAAGGATGTACGTTTACCACCCATACATCTCAGGTTTCCGAACTGGAAAACCCCAGAGATAAACCTGCGTATGCCGTCATTCGGTGGATGGCAACCGCCTAACCTCAAGATCGCTTCTGTACGTGGCATGACGATTACAGGCGGCGTCTGGAAAGTCGGTACATGGGGCCTCGGGCTCGGATTACTCGTGACAGGATTCGCTATCGGTACGTCAGTGGTATTCACTCGTGCTGCACCTCACTTCCCTGAGCCAGCCCAATACTACGTGGCTGCTGTAGAGCCAGACAGGACCCTCAAGGTGGGTAAGGACTGGGAATTTGAGGACACAACACCTTCTGATGTACGTGAAACACAGGTAAATACCCTGCAACTCAACATGAGTGGGGCTAGAGCAGCGGACATTACGATGTCTGACTTGGAGATTGGTAAGGCGGATCTTGGTCAGGTTGCTGCCATTCAGGTAGTTGGTAGTCTCGCGAACAACAGTGCGTTCTACCTCGAATGTGATGAGATCATCATTCAGAACGTAGAAGCTAAGACTTTGAACCTAGCGAACTCAGAGATTTACACGCTCAACATTCTCAATAACGTGTCAGATGGTATATCTATAGGGCCCACGCTGAACTCAGCGGTGCTTGACATCACTGTTACCAGTACCCGTGGCTCTGTAAAGGTCCCTGCTGTGACCACTGGTTCATTCGACAAGATAATTATTGACACACAAACTGCGTCATCTCAATGTAAAACATTAACCATCTCGAACGTATCAGCCTTTGGTTCTGGTATAGATCTCGATCACATAAAGGCGGGGACCCTGACCATTAGTGGAAGCAAGATAGGGAGTGGGTCAGGTATTAACTCACCAGACTTTGTTATAGCAAACACGACAAAGATTCAGGTGTTGAACGCTACAGGGAATACGGAAGCACCCGTATCCGTTAAGTAACCATGAAGCGCATACTCGCAGCGGGCCTAGCGTTAGGCATTGTCATGTTGCTCCCTGCAACCATACCTGAAGTGGTCCATGTATCCTATGCAGTGCCTCCACCACCTGTTATACAAGTCCACCAGCCCCTCGTAATGGCCCCTGTAACGCCTCTGAGCGATGGTATAGGCGCTAGAACGATGAAAGACATTAGTGTATCTACCGATAATGCCTCACGGGACGTAGAGTTCTTGTCTTATTGGGACCTGATGTTTGTGTTAGCTGAAACAAGTTGGCGCCCGTACATAACATCCAACACATTCTATGCGGAGGAGCTAGGGATGTGGTTCCACGACGATTACTACAGGGACAAGCTGTATGCCCTGATGATGTGTGAAAGCTCGGGCAGAGTGGATGCTATAGGTGACGTGGGTTTAGGTAGGGGTATTTCGGCAGGGTTATTCCAGATAAATACAGGGTACTGGCCTGAGCTAGCGCAGAAGTATAACTTCTTCATACCTGAAGAGAACGCTCAGGCAGCGTATGAGGTATGGATGATACAGGGATGGGAGGCTTGGAGCTGTCATGGCAGATGAAGAAC
>VTLG01005311.1_pt1 | contig 24675 bp, 41 predicted proteins | sample 4694571 | NCBI WGS metagenome assembly VTLG01 (sample SAMN12604809, study PRJNA352737) | marine metagenome | biome: ENVO:00000447; feature: ENVO:00000209|ENVO:00000569|ENVO:01000036; material: ENVO:00002151; isolation source: viral sequences binned using virsorter ...
TAAGTCTATTGGCATTCGCCATTTCTTGTTTTTCAATTGAAGTATCTGCTCTAAGTTCAGCCAGTTCTTCATTTTGATCAATTTTAGTTTCTTGAATATCTTGATTCATCAAAGCCTTCATATTTTCCAAATTAAGTCGTTCTTGAGCTTCTTTTCTTTTCGCTTCATTGTCAATAGCTCTAATATCAAGCTCTCTAGCTCTTAATTTAGCAATTGGATCGTGGTCAAACTGAGAAGTCACTGCTTTTTCTTCCTTCATGAAGTCTTCAGTCATTTCAGCGACCAAAACCGCTTTTCTTGCGTCAATTTTTTGCTGTGTTAATTGCATTTGTTGTTGCATTTGCGGATTTTGTTGCATCATTTGCGGATTTTGTTGTGCTTGCATCTGCATTTGCTTCATCTGTTGCATTTCTTCTCTAAATTCTAGTTCAATTTGTTCTTGAGCCATTAAAGAAATGTGCTCCAAACAATTTTTCTCCACAGCAGCCGTCATCATTGGTGCACTTCTAGCCAAATTAGTCGCCATAAAGTTTAAATGGGCTGTAATGTGCGCTCTGTGATCCTGTCCAGGAAAAGCTCTAAAAGGCATTCCACCTAAAGCATCAATATGCTCTAACGATGGATCCTTGGGGACCATCTGTGGTTTTGGTTTTAATATTAAATCAATATCTTTAACACCTAAAGCCTCATACATATTTCGATACACTTCGTATTGATTATGCATTCTTGGATTTGAGGCCGCCAATTGCAGCTCCGTCTGTGCGAGGGAGATTCGTTGAGTCTGACTAAAGATATTCGGATCCGCAACTGGCAGAATATCTACTCTGTCATCAAAGTCCGTTTGCATAATTTGCCTTTGGCCTCCAACAACATCGTATGGATATACGGGTGGTAGATAAAGTTTGAAAACTCTTGCTAATAAATTAAATTCTCTTTTCATAGACGAATACAATCTTTTATGTATCGCCGACATGGTTCTTGAACCTCTTTCTAACAGCGCAACGGTCGTGCCCACTGCCGCTTGTTGATTACCCTCACCTACTTGCAGGTCCGCAATAGATGCGAATCGTTGTCCTGCTTGTACCACGACGCCCATAAGTTGTAATAAGGTTTGAGAAGGTTCTTTAAATGGAAGCATCATAAAGGCGTCTTTTAAATTTCCACCAGGTGCATCAACATCTCTAAATTCTCCCGGTTGAACTGCTTGTGCTTCATCTCTCATTTTAATTCCACGCATTTTAAATCCTGCAGGTAAATTAGATAAAGTTCCTGCATCTAATAATTGTCTTAATGCAGCGGTTGCTGTTCTAGACAATCCACCAATCATGTGAATAAGGCCAAAGCCATAAAAGCCTAAGCCTGGTAAAAATTTAAAATGAACAAAATAATCAATTCTTTTCTTTAAGGCATCTTTAACATCATAATTTCGTCTTACTGATAAAACTTTTCTAGTTCCTTCTTCTAATGTGACAATGTAAGGTAATTTAATTCCTGTAGGTTCTCCATTTGTTGGATCGATATCTTCAAAGCCTTCTAGATCCACATTCACATGACATTCTAAAATTGTAAAGACACGATCATCACGTCCTCTTGTTGCTCCTTCAAGTTTTCTTTCCTTTTCTTGAAGTTCAGATTCAATTAAATGAGTTGGTGTTATTTCAATGTCGCTGTAAAATCCACCCACTTGTTTTTTTCTTAAATCATTTTCTGACATTCGAATAATGTGAATCACGGATTCACAATCTTCTAAAGAAGTTGCTGTGTAAGGAACCACTAAATCATCTGCAGGAACAAATTTAGAAACCGCTCGTTGCATTAGATCATCATAATAAATTTTCTTAAATGCAGAGCCTGCAAGAGGTAAATAGAATAACATTTGATCAAAATCAGATTCATATTCTTTCATCTGATCCATGATCTGCCAATTCATGTAATCTTTAACACGATTTGCTTGTTGTTCTTTTTGTGGATTCGGTTTTCCAATAATCTGAGCTCTTACGGGTCCGCCTGAAGGTAATAATTCTTTATAAGCTAAAGATTGAAACTGAGTAACCGCTTCAGCAAGCACGGGGTGTGTAGCACCAGATGCTCCTTTGAATGGTTCTGATCGATCATCGTAGTTAAATCCTAAAAGATCTAATCCTGATACATAAGCTCTTTCCCAATCTTTTCTTGACGTTTTATAGTCTTGGTAATCTTGATAAAGTTTATGTCCTAACGGAGATAAAACATCGTCAGGTAAAAGTTCTGCTAAATTAGAAAAGTGTCCTTTGTCATCTCCTGGATTAACAGCATTTGGATCAAAATTAATATCTACACTACCATCTTCATTCTTCTGAATGTCCACTGGTTCCGTCATCTGTTGAGTAGCTTGTTGTTGCTGCTCGATTTCGACTTCCTTTGGACTAGGTAGTTTTATAGTTTGTTGAACGTTGGGTAACGCTTTGTCTATGCTGTTTGCCATTTAATTTCTCCGTCTTTACTGTCTTAACAGTATTATATTTAATATTCAAGCCCCCAGATACCGGTCCACTTCGTGGAGGTACCGTGGTTGTTAGCTTACTTAAGCTTGACCTACTTATCGTCATCTATACCTGGAAGATAGTTGTCATAATCTACTTTGCCGCCTGATTTGAACATAGGCTCATCCTTATCAAAGGATTCCTTCTGAGCTTCACGTTTTCGTTCTGGAGTTAAAAATTCTTTACGTCTTTCATAATCTTTATAAGCATCATATACCGATCCTGCTGCTCCAACTGCTACTCCTACTGGTCCCATAAATCTTGAACCCACTTTTCCTAGTCTTAAAACGTTTCTTCCAGCTTTAGCTAATTTACCTTGATATTTATCCGGAATAATCTTTGAAATATTTTCTTTAAACAAACTTGGAAAGGCTAATTCTGCTCCTACGATTGGGTCAACCACAGCATCTGCTACACTTTCACCGGCTTTTAAATTATCATAAATTTGCCAACCTGCAAAGCCTGCTCCAGCTAATGGAGTTCCTACAGTTCTAATGAGTTTCTTTAACGGCGTACTAACAAGTTTATGAAGACGTCTAACTTTTTTCAAAGGATCCCCTTTAACACTTTTGGATGCTCGAAGTGTTGCCGCAGCTCCAAGTGCACTTGTTACAGGATGTTCTTTAATAAGATCACCTGGAAACATACTTGCTTCCAATACTTTTTCATTTTCATCCTGCGTTAAACTAATTCCATGTTTTTTTAAAACTTTATCTGCTGCATAACCACCTACAAGAGCAGCTATCGATGTCACTGCTTTAACTTTTCCAGATCCTTTTACATTTTTGGCTGTTTTAATATAATTATCAAAATTATTAATTTGATCTTGACTAATAATCATTGTTTCTGGTTTTGTTCGAATTCCTGGAATTTTATTTCCTTTGTAACTTTCAAAAAACGCATTACTGTGTTTCATATTTTTTCTTAATTCTTTTAATAAAAATGCTTCGTCAACATCTTTTAGATAGGGAGTTTTATCTTGTATGTTTACAACATCTCCAAAAGTAAATTTTAAAGGATTTAAATAACCTTTAGTTCGTGCATTAAAATTTTTGTTTAATTTTTTTATCTCGTCTTTATACTGTAATTTTTCTTCGGGAGTGCCTTCATTATATCCAGCGATTAAATTTTTAAGAGGAGAATCATAGGTATATAATTTAGCCTGATTAAATCTGCCTGGAACATAAGTAGCTCTAGCCAGATAGTCTTTCGGCAACTGAAAACCTTCGGTCAAACCAAGAGCTTGACCTACCCTATGTTCTATTTGAAAAAATCCAGATTTAGCTTTTCTTGTAAATAGATTTGGAATTTCATTTTTAAGTCTCGTAAATAAACCCAAGCGATTTTTCTTTATCTGTTCTAAGCTATCTTTATACAAAGCTTGAGTTTTTGAATCCAGCCCGCCTCCTTGTATTAACTCACTTAACTTTTCTTCATTAGATAAAATAATTTTATATTTCTTCAAGACATTATCCAGATTAAAATTTAAAGCGTTAAAAAAAGAACCTGTGAGACCTCCTCGTCTTGGTTGTTGAAGACTAAAATTACGTAGAAACTTTGCCATAATGTTTCGTTCTGTTGTCGTTGGTTTAAAAGTTGGTGTGCTTGGGTCTTGTCTATAAAATTTTGTAAGCAACGCTGCAGCATTTTTATGATTAGGGTTATACTTAAACATATTTGTTCCAATAATCTGTCTTAAAATCGTTTGTCGTTCCGCCAACTTTTTCTTTCCAATGGTAAAATCTCCAATTGAATAATTTCTTGGAAAAGAGAAATTTTTACCTTCTTTATCAAAGAATAAAAATTCCGGTCCCTGACGTCTTGTATATTTTTCTTGATCAAAGAATTTAAATAATTCTCTTTCTATATCTTTAACTGTTTTATATTTTGGATCTTTACTAAGCTCTTTTACTTTTGCCATTAACTCATCCATAGATTTTGTTTTAAAATCTACTTTTTCAATATTTGAGGCTATCAAGCTGTTGACATCTTTTCCATCTTGGTACCCGACTCTTCCACCTTGTAGATATTGTTGTGTATTATAACGCACGGGCGTTGGCTCGTTGCCGTACAAACGGTTCATCTTGTTGATGTATGTGAGTATGTCCATTAAACTCCTAAGATTTTAGCCAGGCCGCCTTTGGATAGACTTACTCTGCCGCCTTCAGCTTTATCTGCTTTTAAATCAGGGCTATAGCCTTCCCAAGGATCATAGACTTCTCCTGATCCACGCGATTTAACTTTTTTGCCTGTAGCATAAGATTCTAAAACAGATGTATCGTGAACTTCAGCTTTAGGATTATAGTTAACAACCTCAGCGTCAATTTCAACATCATCTGGCTCGGGACCCGAACGATGAAGAACAGGCTCATCCACTTCTAAAGTATCAGCTTCTTTTTGTCCTTTCATTTTACCCTCTTCAATGACTTTGCCTTTAGAATATTGAATCGTATAAGGTGTTTCTCCAGCTCCAGATGCTGATAGATAATTATCTTTAGGATTAACGACATTGACACTGATCGTTTGATTGTCGATATTTTGTGTCACCGTCACTTGATCCCCATCAGGTAAAATATCTCGGTGTACTCTTTCACGTGCTGCGGTTGCCGCTTTGTCTGTCACCTCTTCCCCTTGATTTAAAACTTTTTTAATGACAGGAATATACCACTCTGGCATGTTAGGTGTTTTTGTAATATCAACCACCAAATTCGGTGTGCTTTTAAATTTTCCAACTGCCTTTGCAACGGGTTTAAAAAATTTACCGAAAAAAGGAATCATCGACAAAACTCCAAGAGTTGCACCGGTTCCTTTTAGAAATGCTCTCTTACTTAAATCAACGTTTTTACCTTTCTTAAATCCAGCTCTGCCTCCATCATAAAGATGCAAAGGTCCTGCGATGCCGCCGGATGCCAGATCTTCTGGATTAGGTTTAATATCTCTTTGAGAAATATGATCATCCGTTTCTTTTAAAATTCTTTGTGCTTCGTCATCTGATAAATTTTTATAGGGACCTTTATAGCTTGGATTTTTTCTACCAATAATTAAATTAGCTTCTTTCATCGCATCTATAGGATCCTTGGATTTAAGATCTTTAATAACACTATCAATATATTTGGGATCTCCTGGTCTTGGTTTGAATGGATCTGTAATTTTCCCTTTTGGAAATTGAACAACTTGCCCTGAATGTTTTTGAACATCTTGATACACATTAATTATTTTCATGCCTTCTGATTTAGTTGGCATGTTACCTGTCGTTTTAAAAATGTAATTGATCGCGTCTTTAATGTCGCCACCTTTTAAAAATATCTGTCTAATTGCGTACCACATTAATAATAAACCCTTTTAGCTCTTATAATTTTTTCATCTTTGTAGTCTTCAGGATGCGGTATTAATCCGCCCTGCCTAAATCGCATGACAGCTTGAGTCATCGAGTCGACTAAGTCGTCATGTTCCCCGTACGGGAATGCTGCGCATTCCTCCATGACTTCCTGTGCAAACTCTTTGTGAGTGGGCGCCCATATGGTCCCGCTTTCAAATAGCGGTGCGACCGAGTTTACCCTTGTATGCTTATCATTTCCTTTGGAGGGTGTAAAGTTAATAACTGGGATGCCCATGTTTCGTAATTCGTAGGTGAGCGGCAGTCCAGATGCTTTCGCTTCCACAAGAACCGTCTCCGGTTGCCAGTATTTATATTGCTCTAAAGCTTTTCTTCTAAGTTCTGGAAACTCGTATCTTCCTTTGATGGCATCCACGAGTATCATATTAGGAGGCTTGTCTTCCGTTTCACGGAACACACCCCACGTTGTAATTGCACTAAAGTCTGCGGTTTCTGTTTTCATAAAAGCAGTATCATAAGATTGTATGACATGATCCAACTTTGGCATCCAGTCGTGCTTCCACTTCTTCCACCATTCTCGTTTGATAATGGCTCCTTCTTCTGAAGTTGGATTTTGCATCCACTGAGCATTCCATTTACCAAGCGATAATGAGGCCTTTACCGTTTGTAATTCCCCCAAGTTCCAATACTCCGGCCATACTGGTTTACCACTCGGCATGATTGCCGGAAACTCAATGAGTTCCCACTGATCGGCTTTTGCTTCTTTCTGAGCCTGCATCAACATGCCTGTCAAATCTTTTACGTTCCATCTGGTCATAACACAGATGATTTGTCCGCCGGGTTGTAGACGTTGTCTTGGTCCTGAAGTGTACCATTCATAAGCACGCTCTAATGCCGTTAAGTTTAAAGCGTCTTGCTCCGAGTGAGGATCATCGATGATTAAAAGATCCGCGCCTCGTCCAGTGATGGCTCCACCGACACCGGCTGCGAAGTACTCGCCACCTTGGGCTGTTTCCCAGCGACCGGCGGCTTGTGAATCTTCTCTCAGTCTTGTTTTAAAAATCTGTTGATATTCAGGAGAGTCAATTAACGTTTTAGCTTTTCGCCCGAACCGTATCGCTAGTTCTCCGGTGTGAGTGGTTTGAATAATTTTTAATTTTGGGTTACGCCCGATCATCCAGGCCGGCAACAGGGAACTGGCGAATTCAGATTTAGTATGCCTAGGTGGCATATTAATAATGATTCTTTTACTTTTACCTGTAGCCATATCATTAAATTTTTTTGCTACAATTTTATGATGGGACCCCTGAATAAAGTCAGGCCACATATGCTTCACGAAGCTTAAAAAGTCATCACGGACCTTGGCCTCATGTTTTTTTTCTGTATACTTCAAGTACATCTTATAGAAGTCTTTTTTGACGTCCGGGGGTAATTTTTTTATTTTTTCTAGGTTTATATGCATAAATGGGACCCATAATGAATTTAGACGCTTTAACCGTCTAAATCAAGCTATAAAGGTCAAACTATTGGGACCCCTTTTTATTTAAGTATTAAATGATAAATGAATGTTCAAATTTCTGGCTGGAAATGGTTCCCACTATTGAAGGGGGAAACCCCCGCCGAGCGGCGTGAGCCGCGAGGCGGATAATTATTTAATCTAACAATGTCATGTATTGTTTAGGAAAGTATTTGATAAACCAATCTAATCCCTTGCGATGGTTATCCCAATCCTGCGTCTGTTCACTACCCATGATTACATCATAGACAGCAACAGCAAACCAAGGCAACATAGCTGGTTCATTGCTAAATCTATTATTGACAATGATTTCTTCTTTAAAGCTATCATCCTTCTGTCTGTAATAGTCTGCATCAAAGGGCATCTTATATTCTTTGTTCTTCCATTTTATTATTTCTGTCATAATATAAATCCTATCAAATCCCAGAACCAATGTCAATAGAGCCGCCCGCCGCTAGGCGGGCGACCTTTAGTTTATGGACGAACTAAATCATTGTATTGTTTATTATAAGACCACCCAGTTCGTTGCATATCTATATCCTTTCTTCTCTATATCCCAATAATGCAAGAATGGTTGATTGTCTTTTTTTCTGTTTCCAAAACCTCTACACTTATCAGTTAGTATGCCAAATCTTCTAACTTCTTCTCCGTCATTTTTAGTGTATTTAATTTTAAACTTTATAAATCTTTCTATCATATATTCCTTTCTGTTATGTATGGGATAATACAGGATATCCCATACATTGTCAACTCTTAATTATTTGCTATCTGTTTGATGTTTGAAGTATCAACAACCCAAGTAATTCCAATCTTCTTGGTGCATAGTTCAAGTGCCTGGATTAAAGTCTCACTTGATCCACTTTCCATCACAGTGTCTAAAGCTTTTGTTTTGACATCCTCAAGTTGTTTCAACATCTTGCCTTCAGGTCTGCGTCTGATCTCACGATCAACCAGGTCTTTCGCCCAGTCTCTTAATTGTCCTTCACAATCCTCAAGGGATATTTTCTCTTCTTGATCTGTAAAATGATAATTAAGTTTTTCTTTCCTATCTTCCGACTTGGCTTTTTTAATAAAGAAAGTTTTTGCATCCTCTCTTACTCTCTTCATCTGTTCTTCAGCATCTCTAAAAGCGGTAAGTATTTTATCTGCGCCCATTTTCTTGGCTAGTCTACCCACAATCTTTTTAGTTGCTTCGGTTCTATACTGTTTGACCAACAGTTCCTGTTCCTCGATCAATGGATCAAAATGACGTTTTACTTTTTGTTTAAAGTGATCCAGTTGATACTTCGTCATTGTCTTTGCCATATTCTTCCTTTCTGTTATTTAATTAAAATAAACTATTGACAAAGGTTAGTCAAGTATTATATAAGATATTATGTTAATAAATTTAATAATAGTAGTAGCAATAGTAGGCGCAATTTTAATGGCTTACTTTGGAATGAAAGGCACAGGGGCAATATGATTTATACAGAATGCACAATTTGTGGTTGTATGCCAAAACCTGATGAATGGTCAGGGCAAGTAATAGGGGTTTGCTTTGATTGTGGATAGTTTATGGTTATACGGATTTTTAGGTGTGGCAGGATTTATTATTATATATCTTGCTGACTTTTAAAGCCAATCGGCGTCTTGATTAGGAAACAATTTATTGTATTCCCTGTAGAGACGCCCTTGAGCTCAGATCCTCGGTTCTATCATGAGACGTAATGGTGGTGATCACGCCCGGGGATCTGGGGTCAAGTTACGAACCCCCGGGACAGTAGCTTGGCCTAAAAGGTGTTGTGGTGCCATATAACTGATACACCACGCTAGTAGCGGAGCTAGTTCACTTCCGCAAACTTGAGCCCTGATCCAATACGAAACAGTGATAGATTAATGCTCTTCTCTTTTAGTGTTGGATCTGGGGTCAAGTTGCTGGTTAATAAATGCAGGGCGGAACCGATAACGCCTCAGGCAGCGGTCACTGTTAACTGGTTACGGGCGTACTAGCTACGCCCTACCTGGCCACTTTAGAATGATTCTAAAGTAGAAAGGAACAGGCGAGTATGAAGAAAAAAACTAATTGGGACGAACTACCTATTATGTGTTGGAAACTAACACTATATAAAGAAAACGATAAAGGAAAAATGAAATTCTATGAGTACACAGGCGACCATAGTTTTGTTTCAGAGGGTATGGAAAATGAATACTTATCTGAAATAGACGCAAAAGACGCATAACCAAGAAAGGAACAGGCGAGTATGAGTGAATGTAATAGATGTGGAATAACTGACACAGAATTATCAGTTAAAAGAAATTATGAAAACGCAGATGATTTATTTTTTATAATTGGTGATAAAATTATTTGCATAGATTGTGATTTAAAAAATATAAACAATAACCAAGAAAGGAACAGGCGAGTATGAATACCCGTCAATCTCTAGTTAAAATAAAAAAACTTTTAGAAGAAGATTATGGTGAAAATCACGGGCTATTAGTAGATGATATTAAAAGAGTTATTTATAATCTACCTAAAAGAAAAGTAATAGAATGGGATAAATTTAAAGTTAGTGGAAAATTGAAAGAGTTACCAAAACAGTAAATAAATTAACCAAGAAAGGAACAGGCGAGTATGAAGAAAAAAACTAATTGGGACGAACTACCTATTATGTGTTGGAAACTAACACTATATAAAGAAAACGATAAAGAAAAAATAAAAAAGATAATACGTATACTTAACAAACATGTTGAAGACGTAGGTGATTTAGCATGGAAGATACGAAAAATTACAGAAATAGTTAGTAAAAGATAAAAGCTCCAAGCTCCAAGCAGCAAGCCCCAAGCTCCGTTGACAATGAACCTGGGATCTTGTAGGATGAAATTAGAAAGGAATAAATATGAGTGAATCAAGTGAAGAGTTAAAAAGAATAGCCGCAGCAATGGAGGAGATCCTGAGGCTGGTGAAGAAAGATATGGAAGATGTTAAAAAAAGAAGCTAGAGAAATTACTGGAGGGCTGTCGAAGCCCTCCAAGATGCCTGGCCCGGCTTACAACCTGCCAGCAACTCAATGTATTACAGGCGCCAAGCTGGTCAAAGTACCAGGCAGCGTGTGTCATGGATGCTACGCCCTGAAGGGCCGGTATCGATTCAGTAATGTTAGAATGGCATTAGCCAGAAGACTCGAAAGCCTCAAGCATCCACGCTGGGTGGAGGCCATGACTGTGCTCATTAAAGGTGAACCGTGGTTCAGGTGGCATGACTCAGGAGACCTGCAGAGCGCATGGCATTTAAAACAAATTTTTGAAGTCTGTAACAGGACGCCGGATACAATGCACTGGCTCCCGACCCGTGAAGCACGGATCTTGAATCTAATGGACCCGGACATCATTCCGCCCAATTTAATTATTAGAATGAGCTCGCATATGATTGATCAACAGCCGGTGAAATTCTGGCCCTGGACTAGTACTGTATCAACGAAGAGCAAGACTTGCCCGGCTCAGGATCAGGGCAACAGCTGCAAAGACTGCAGAGCATGCTGGGACAGGAATGTAAAGAATGTCACATATCCGAAACACTAAATTAATATACGAGATCCATGAGCAGTGGGCCAGGGAGAATGGCTACAGGTCACAAGCGTCAAGCCTCAAGCCCCAAGCGATTCAAGCTTCAAGCGGCAAGCCTCAAGTCCCAAGCAGCAAGCATCAAGCTTCAAGCCGCAAGCGACAAGCTCCATGATTCTTGATCCCTCATAAAGTTTTACGTCTCTAGCAACGAGGTGCTTGACCATGATAAATGTATTCTTAGGATGTAGTTTATGAAAGGCAATTTGGTGCGGACTCAGACGAACAGAATTAATTCTGGTTACCTTTAGTTCAACAGTAAAAAAGTGTTGATTAGTATTGTAGCCCAATAGATCAGGAGTACCGAATAAGCTAGTATTTTCCAGCCTTGTCCATTTAATTTGTGGTGTATTTCTTTTAAGCTCATACCAAAATTTAGTTTCTGGTTTAGGCATTTTTTTCAGGTAACTGAATCGGCGTGGCCTTGAGATTAAAATGGATAAATCGAAACGGATCTATTCCATTATCAACTTTAAATTCATGTGGCAAGTAAGAATTAAACATTAGTAGTGTTCCAGGCTTAGGTCGGACAATTTGTCTCTCCATCGCATAACATAATTTTGTATGATCTTTAATTGGCAAGTTCAACATCATGCGTCCAGCTCTCGGATCATGAAAGACAGGCACTGAAGTTCTGTCGGAACATTTTAAGAAATAAAATCCTGAAATATGATTATCCCAATGCACGTGCGTCTCGTGATGGCCCCCACCTTGATCAGCAAATTGCTGTACCCACATCTCCGTGTAATCTAGTTGATAATCAGACATATCAAAACCTTGCGTCTCCAATATATTTCTGGCTGTGGACCTGACGAGCAATTCAAACTCAGCCATTCGCTTATCATTATATAATTTACCGTGTGAATGATAAGACATACCATGATCTCCAATAGCCACACCATATTTCTTTTCTCTTTCAAGAATAGCAGAGCGAGCTTCCTTTCTAGCTTTGGATAAGTAATCGTTTGTAATCTGATTTAATTCTTCGACATACTCAGGTAATTCTTTACGATAGACAATTGATTCGAATAGAACAGTAGAATCCATCAAAGTATGATTCCACCATGATCTTTAATTACCTTACCCATCGGGGCTCGTTCAGGAGTGACTTCAATAACAATTCTATGAGTTTCTCTTGCACCAAATATTCTGTTCTCCAGGAGTTTCATTGATTTAACATCATGATAGACACCATCGCTAGTTCTAACTTGTATTCTGGCACTCTTAACGGTCTCAGCTTTCAAAAATTTGTCTAGCACCTGCCGTATTAACGTTGCGCTAATCATACGTTGACTTTTAACCCAACTTACCCTAAAAGTCAAATATGGGTGTTCCTAAGAGATTAACTGAAATGCAAATAAAATTTGCTCATGAGATTGTAACTAATGAGGGCAGAAAGAATGCAACTGAATGCGCTGTGGATGCTGGTTACACAAAAGAAACAGCTGTAGTAAAAGCCAGTCAATTACAAAATCCAAAACTCTATCCGCTGGTAGTTAAATATATAGGTGAACTCAGAGAAGAGTACCAAAAGAAATATGCTGTAACATTTGAACGTCACATATCAGAACTTGGCAAAATAAGAATGGATGCACTAAAGAAGGGCGCATGGTCAGCAGCAGTCAATGCTGAGGTAGCAAGAGGTAAAGCAGCAGGATTATATGTTGAACAAAAAATTATAAGAACCGGTAAACTAGATGATTTATCAGCTGATGAATTGGAAGCTAGAATGAAAGAAATTATAGATCAATACTCACCCATACTAGAGGGTAAGGTTGACGTAACAGACGTTAAAAAATTACAGAAAGATATTAGACTTAATGAATCAAAATCGAAAAATAGTAGGCCACAGCAAACAAAGCTAAAGCCGCTGCGTAAACTAGAATCTTCTGATAAGGAGGCAGCATCTAATTCAACTTCCTCATCTTCTTCACACAAGACAGAGGAATAACACTTCGTTCCCCAAAGACAATACCATCTTCATCCTTGTCATAACTTGCAAAGATCTTAATTACACATTCATTCTTCTCGTACAACCAGCCTTCGCTTACTGGTGTTGCTAATTTCATTCTACTAAATTCTTGATCAGTGGCCCATCCTGAGTCGGACGCAATATCAAACCACTCAATCCGATACTTTGAATACGGGATACGGTTTTCTTTTGGGCTTGTAACGTGCTTTTTTCTTTTCGGTTTTTTTCTTTTCATACTTCTTCCTACCATAATAATAGTCTGGATTATGGACTCTATTAAACATATCAAAGAAATTTTCTTCGGTCATCAGTTTTAATAACAGACCTATATGTTTTTTAAAATATTTTTGTATATTTTGGCCAAAAACGTTTCTCGCGGCCCCTGTACTCAAAAATCATTGGTATTCCTTGCTCATTTAAGCATTGCTTAAATAAACGTTGATTTTACTCAATTATCACCTCATCACCTCATCACCTCTGTTTTTTTATTACACTTTTGAAAAAAAAGTTTTTTCAAAACATATAGGGGAGGTGATCTTGGCGTAAAATGGCCCCTTGTCGCCTGTCACCTGAGCCTTGAGACAAGAATCATGCCTCATTCTCGCCACATTTCAGCCACTATTTAACCATTTTGTAATATTGATCAACTTTAGCTAGAAATTGGTGTTGATATTCTATAAACTTTTGACCTTTAATTTGAAATTTTTGAAACTGCATCTCCGGTGTACACATCAGTATGACACCCTGCGTTATCTGAGTTCCATAAACCTGATTGTGCGCCATGGCATAAGCTCCGAGTTGTAGAAAATAGTCTTCGATCCACTCCTTTCGTTTAAGTTTATTACTAGACTTAAAATCAATGATGCTATCCTCATAGTCATAGGTCCCAACAAGATCCGTTTGACCTGCATACAAACCAGGGTAAAATAGGACAACTTCACTACCCCATATTTCAGAAAGATCGCATAAACCCTTCTCAATAATGGTATTCGCCATCCCCTTAGCAGTCTTACCTTCTTCCGTCAGGTCCACGTGGCCTTCTCCTAAAATATGTTTCTCTAGATGCAAGTGCATGTTAGAACCTCTCGAAGTCGAAAGTCGCTTGATGCTTGAGGCCTGTTCCTCGCCGACGCGTTCTCGCCACCGCTTCAAAGAGTCTATCTTCTCTTGACTTTGAGTCTTATCCAGAATCGTCGTCACGGAAGGCAGCTTCTGCTTGCCCACCTCATAAATCCGGAGACCATCCGTCGTTGATCGCGTTGAAGGCGGATAGTGATAAAGCTTATTCCATTTCATTAGAAAATAATCTCCATGACGAGATACAAGGTGATGAAAATAAACATCGACGTCATTTGTATATCGTATGGAAAGTTAGTCATGAAAGGTTTAATAATACGTTTCATAACGTTTGTCTAGTTGTTCCCTCTTAATAAATCATCACCAGCAACAAGGATAATATCATTTCGGTCAGCATAGTCCACTGCTCCCGGAGTAAACCTGGAGCTAGTAATAACCATAAGAACTTTTTCGTGTTCACTTTTTTCATCCGCAGCGGAGCCCACGAGTTCTCGAAGAACATCAGGACCAATTGGTTTCTTCCAATGTTTACACTGTGAAATTAATTTTTTTATAGCGCCATCTTTAAATTCTTTTAAAGCTCGAATGTCAATACCTCCATCATGGTTGCTTCTTTTAATAACCTCCCAACCTAGTTTAGTAACATATTTTTCAGAATGTTCCTCAAAACCCGCAGGAGAGAGCTCATGAATTTCTTTAGCTTTTTGAATTTCATGGTCAGAAGCGTAAAACAGACCGTGTAAACTTTTTGATCGATAAGTAATTTCTTTTTTAGTCATTCCTTTCTTACCCCAGACAGATTCTCTTACGAAAGTATAACCAGGTTGGACAGGAAAATTTAAGTTTTTAGCGAGTAGCAATTGGAGCTTGGAAGCTTTTTGTCCGCTGGCTAATCTCCGAGTGTGTGCTCTTCGTTCTCCGCTAAATTGTCTACTTTCATCAAAAAACGTTCTTTCTTTTCTCGTTTGCTCTGCATCTGCTCTTCGTCTATAGCGAGTGCGAGGTAAATAAATAGTTCTTTTTTTCCTGGAACTACTGCCCTCGATAACATTGCGGCCTCGGTAAGACATCGTAGAATCTCTCTCAATAAGTACTTTCCAATCTCGTATGCACGAAGCGAGTTTAAGGTAAATTAATTTAGAAGATTCTTCTATTTTTTTATCAAAAATATTTCCACTATTGAATAACCAATATTTAAAATCTTTCTTGTCTTTCATGAAAATTTCAGAAAGGCATCGTTCATTATGGTCATGAGCAAATATAGCAATTACTTTTTCATATTCAATAAAACGAACATATTTAAAAATAGGATCGTCTCTTATTTCAACACAGGCATTGTAGGGAATCCAGAGACCTGTCGCTTGATCCATGGCTTCGTTAAGAATTTCTTTTATTTGTGATTTTGTTTCTTCATCAAAATCTAAATGTTCTTTTGGAATACCTAATAATGTTTGTGAATTCTTATCTCCTATTGATGGTAACCAGTGAATAATACTTTGTTCATTAATCAAAGATCCTTTATCAAGGAATATAGGAAATTGATCAGGCTCCAAACACTGATTTAAAAGATTAAAATTATTTATGTTAATCCAAAACCCGAGGCAGTCTATTCTTGTAGCATTTTGAGTCTGTATTCTACCCACGCCAGGAATGGAGGTTCCTCTTTCTGTGAAATGATAAAAAGTTATAAATCGAAAAATGTGATATTCTAATTCTTCTCCTGAAAGTTTTCCTTTTTGTGCAGTCAGGTTGGAGGATAGACATCTTTTGTTATAAACATCGCGGAAAGTATTTAAAGAAACTTTTGAGTTCTTTGCAAGATGAAATAGTCTTTCACATATTTCATAGGCTGATTTATGATTTATTCCTTTAAATTTAGATAATACTTCATCTTCGTCTATTTCTTTCACATTTTGGTTATTTTTAAATATGGCCTGCACCATAGTAATAATAAGAGAAGCCTGCATAATCATAGATGTATAATAACTTGCTTGCAGTAGATCTGCCTTGCTCTGAGGAATATATTGTGTATCCGTATCCGAAGAAGCCATCACCGAACCTTTTTCAACCCAGTCTCCAACACAGTGAATATGATCGAAGATACTTTGTGCATTTAGATATCCATCCATAATATCTTCAGGTACTGCATCAAACATTCCTGCTAATCCTCTTATATCAGACCCACCAAGAGGGCATTTAAGTCTTTTAATTAATGCACTAACATAATTGTTTTTATGAAAAACAATTTTAAATGCTTTGTTTTTACGAGCCTTTTTAAAAACAATGTAAAAGGTTAATTTATCTTTTAATTTTTCAAGAAGAGGTAAGTCTTTTTTCATAGCCCAATGTGTGCTCTGATTTAATCCTACGCTTGCCAACATATGAGATGTTAAGTCCTCATTTACTTCTTCCACGTGATCTCGTATTTCTAAAGTGTGATACTGGTGTGGATTATCTTCGCTTACAATCAAAATTCCATCCTTATAAAAATCTAATTTTCCTCCGTATTTTGTAGTAGACACTTGTTTTACACGTTCGTAGTCAATATCTACAATCTCTGGAACCTCAATATTTTGACCTTCTTTTACATTTTTTTCAGTTTGAGTAAGTTCTTCACCGAGTCTTATTTTCCATGGTACAATTTTATGTTCTTTAGTGACTGATTCTCCCAGCCAAAACATTACAACTTTAACAGTTGGTCTTATGTTTGGTCCTCTTGTTTCAGCTAATCGACGTTCATATACTTCTTTATCCAAACCATGGGGGACTGGATATTTATCCGTCATAAGCTGATGACGGAGTTCAGGAAAAGTATTTGTAGTAAAATCTTTTCCTAAAGTGTTTGATATATATCTATTTGTCATATTTTATCTTTCATACTTTCTATATAAGTTATTCTAGGATTAATGTCAAACTAATTATAACCCTTCAATGTGGGTTCTTTTATTTCTTTTATAACTTCTTCAGGTGTCACCGGCTTTAATCCTCGAACATCTTTGATCTTAAGATAATCACGCACGTTACCTGAAACACTAATCCGTGTACAATCGCTCTTGAATGGATAAACCCAATGCTTTAACCAGGCTGGAAAGATATACATATCACCGGATTTGGGCACAAACGAATGGTGTGTCACCGATTCACGGGGGCCATCTCCATAAATAAACGTAATACCTCCAGGTCCTGCGGATCGTCCTTTATATTTCTTGTTCTCTTCAATTAACGCCTCTGGAACCTCTAGAAAGATAACCCAGGATAGCGTGCCACCATGATCGTGCGGTGGATTAAAGTCTCCAGGTCTTTGAAAGTTAGCCCAAAGCGCATCGAGTTCATATTTCTGTTTAAAATCAATACTATCGTCACCGGTCCACTTTTGTAGCGCATCGGCGTAAAGCTCGAAGATTTTGCCAAAGAATTCTTCAAACATTTTATAATCTCTAAAGGCTACTTGCTTGGTGACAATGCCCGCGAGTCGGGTTTCAAAATCCGTTTTACTCGCTTTAGCTTCCTTTAATAAAAGTTCTTGGTTCTCCTTTGATATACTTAACTTAACCAAACACGGTCCCCAACGGAACATCTGGTACTGTATGGCTATCTTCTTCTTATCTGTCATGTAGTTCTCCTTTGGCTTTTGCTGCATAGTAAGCATTGCCGGTTAAATGTTTTTTATTTATTCTTCTCATTTGTCTACGTCTTCGGGGCTGTGGTCTTAAACTGACGTTGACATTCCAGCCATTCTCCTCTAAAATTCTTCTTCGTATTTTTTCAAGAACATATCCTGAATTTCTCCCTGCACATTCGCAGATTGTTTTAAAATCATAATTATTACTTATGAGCCAGGTTTGTGCTTGTCTTTTTTCTAAAGGTGGGACGTGCTCTGAAAAAGCATCGTGTACGGCTTGACTTAAAACAGCTACGAATAATCTTTTTTCAGGGCAATCAATTTTGTCCGAGGAATATACAGCACTGGCTTTCATAAATCGTGTCATTAATGTAAATTAGGCTTTCCGTAAGGTTTAACTTCAGAATCCATGACCGTTTCAATCATAGTTTTATATTCATCTTCATCGAGATGGGTTTTATAAAGTCTCATAGCAATGGCCATGTAGGTTGCGGCAATAGCCTGGACTTCATAGTCACGCATGTACTGAATAGCATCACCGAAGATGTCATTATATATTCTTTCTAAATCTTTATCCTCGTGCGCCATTTACAAATCCTTCTGAATTAATAATATTAAGTTCTTCATTTTCTTTTTGTTCTCTTTCTTTTTTGTTAGCTAGAGATTGTTTATAAGATTCTCTAAGTTCTTCTTTTTCTGCTTGACCAAAAACTTCCTCAAATTTTACATCCTTTATTTTCTGGTGGTAATTTTTTATATAATTTCTTCTTTTTTCTTTATTTTTTTGGTAGTACTCTCTCATATAAATTCTTTTCTTTTCTTTGTTCTCTTCTTTCTCGTAATATTTCTTTCGCGCTCGATACCTGCTTTTATGGTATATGTGCATTATAGTTTATAGAACGTATACTTTAACGTTAGTTCTTCTCCGTTTTTAATGTCTTTAATCGTTACTAAATTCCACTTAGTAAAGTTGTAAGCTGGTTGTTCATCTTCACTCGTAAAAAAAAGTTTAACTTTTTCGCAGTTGGGCTTATCACTATGATTAATGAATCCTCCAAGAGGTGTTCTAATTATGGTGTTACTAATTTGTATGTGGCTCATTCCAAGATTAGTGGCTTTAGAAATTTTTTCTTTAGCAAATAGACCTATGTCGTGAATATCAGAAAAACCTAATCTTAAATTATCGGGTAGAGGTTTATACATCTCGTTCATCCTTTGGAATAAAAGGTTTGTAACCTTGTTCTTCTGCTTGTTCATCATCTTCGCCTACAATACTATTCACTTCGGGAATATAGTGTTTAAGCAGACGTTCGACACCTTCTTTTAGGGTTCTTTGAGACATAGCACATCCTGAGCATGCACCTGATAGTTTTAAAGTAGCCACGCCAGTATCGGAGGCAAAGTTAATAAAACCAATAGCACCATTATGTGCCGCAACGTTCTGGGCAACCTTCTCTTCCAGAACAGTCTTAATATCCTTAACAATCTCATCTTGACTCCTCATTACATTCCTGACTTTCTTAATTTATCTATTTTATCTTCAACTTGTTGAGCTAATTTTTTATTATCAGCCATGACTTCTAAATACTGTTGTTCTAGTCTGTGATTTTCATCAACTAAAAATTTATAATCAGGATCCTTGAAATAATCTTTAGATTTTACGGTTTCTTCAAGAGCGGAAATTTTATTCTTAAGATCATTGATTTCATCGTTGGCTGCTCTTAATTCAGGAGAGTTGGTTACCGTAATTCCTTTAATCAAAACCATTTCATTCTCGGCTTCTTGACGAAGCTTATGCTCTTTCTTGTATTTTTCTTTCCATTCTTGGATAATCTTTACATCTGTAACATTCATCTTGTATTTCTTAGCGATCTCATCGACCGAACTATCTTTATTTCTTCTTTGTTTTATCAAGTCCTCGTACTTTGTCATAAACATGTCTCTTTATATCTTTATCAGTGCTCATAATAGTCATCATATCTATACCACTATAGGCTTTCGCATAAGCATTTTGACTTAAAGCAATACTTGATCCACTTGCAAGGAGTGCAAACTCACTGCAACTAGAGCAAGTTACTAAGATAGCGCATAGCAAAAATATTTTTTTTATCATTTTTTATCTCTCCCTGGTTATCGCATGCTTCGCAATCAATAACCACCTTTAAATTTGAGGTTTGATCCTTAAAAATCTTCCGGTAGCCATTACCCAAACACGCTGGACAAATAAATTTATTTTTTAGTGGCTTCATTGGCGAATCTGTTAATTAATTCTTTCTGAACTGCAAAAGGGTCTTTTCCTACGTTCAAAGTCCCTAGAACTTTTTCCATCGTGTCTTTATGCTTATCATTTCTTGGTTTAAAATCTTCAACAACACGCCTTAAAATCGCATAAAGAACTGTTCTTGGAAAATCTGTATCCATTTCAACGGATCCAAATTTAAGAAGGGCACCTTTTTGCTCTTTGTCGAGACGAATTAAAGTTTCAGAATGCTCTTGAATTTTTGCAACCGTGTGGTCGCACATTTCATTCATAGCATCTTTAAAGTTTCTTCGTTGCATTATTGCGCCTTATCCTTTCCGTTATCTTGCTTGCCTTTTTCCTTTTTTACAGACTCCAGACTTGCAATCATTGCAACTAGACCTGCAACTTCAATGTAAGGGCGTTTAGCTAAATATTTTAAAAGTTCTTTTTTTTGTTCTTGAGAAATTTCAAACATTTATTTTTCCGCCTTTCCATTGAGTCTCTTCACTTCTTTGTTCACTAAAATATTAATCGTTTGACTACGACTTAAAATTGTATGGGGCTCAATGACCCTACGAATCTTATCTATCTTAGCATACGTATCCTTTGACAAGGAAACGTTTTTATATTTACTAATGTCTGTCATGTGTTATACCTCTTTCTATATTGTTTCATAACAATATGGGATATTATATAAATTTTACAAGATTGTCAATGAAGTTTTTTTTATTTTTATGGGTGTGTTCGGCGATAAATGGAGCCTGTTTAACCCCCTCTATCATGAATCCTACGCCCTTTAATAGTCACTATGAGTGCGTCAAGGGAGGCTATTTAGATGGTATACAAATGATCCAAGCAATGGGAAGAGAAGAAGTAGAAAAAAATAGACTTTTTGTAGCTTTTAATTGTAAGCCAGAAACCCATACTTAATTACAAGTCCAGCCTAATAATAATTTACCGTCTGCGGTATAATGCCCCTGCAGTTTAGGATCGCCATTTCTTTCATTGTAGTATTTCATATTCACATCTACCCAGGCATTAGCGATTCCATCGCAATTTCCGTGGTGCTTGAGTCTTATTTTTTCGATGTCGACTCCGTTGGTGCTTAATAGAAGAATTACTACTATATATTTCATTATACTTATCTACCGCAGCTTGTATGGCTCTGTCTATCTCTTTTTGATTAGTGAACAACTTTCCCATTATTAAATATTTTGGTTTGGACATTACCTTTTTTATTAATGTAGGTAATCCAGCCACTAAATTTTGAGTCTACAAGAAGCACTTTTTTTATAGCCTTCTTCCAGCTCATGGCTTTAATCAATTCTGCTTCACCACTATCTTTTGTTACTGTATATTCGTATCTCATGCTTTCTTTATCCTATATAGTGTAAGATAGTACCAATTGCAAGTATTAAAAATAAAAAAATATCGACCCAGAATAGAAATATAATAACATTAAAGAACACGTTTTCGGCCCTGGCCGCGCGATTTTTTACGTTTGCTGCGTTTGTTGGGTCTTTTTGCGTGACGTCCGGGACGTTTTCTAGGCTTCTTTTTCTTGTAATTAGATACCCCAAATAAAGGTTTCTTTTTACGTGCCATGTTCTTTTTCTTCTATTTTATCTTGTCCTAATGGTAGATATCTAATGACACCATTAATTTCTTGTTTAACTTCTTCTCCACAAGTCATGCATTTATAAAGATCATTAACAATAGATATAAAACTTGATGGCATGTCACAGTGAGGACACACACCTGGTGTAATTTCTGGTTGAAATTTAATGTGAGTTTTTTTAAAGAACCGGCTCATACTTGGTCTTACCATTTTCTTTGTAAGCTCTCAAGTATTGTTTCCTGTTGTTACCTTCTGAAAATGAGCAGTGCACCCAGCCTGAATTTGGATCTGATTCTTTCCAGTACTCGAGAATGAGTTGATCATAATGAAGTTCTGAATCAATATAATCAGCGAGTTCTTTATTAGATACTCCGAAGATTTCGAAGTCCGCCGCCTGGCCTTTTGCATGTTGACTCGTGATTTTGCTGCCTATGGCAGTACACAATTCTGGAGAGCGATATCCGCTAGAAACGCTTACAACCTTAGAAAAGTGGTCTCGAACGGGCTGTAGGATCGCCGTACAGAGCGATTTCAGGTTTTCCTGGTGCTCGGCACTAGGGGTGTTATCAATGCCTTTCCTTTCGGCTGTTTGTGACTTTGTAAGCTCATTTAAGCTAAAATTAGCTGTTAGTTTCATCTTTTTTATCTTGTAATTTATCTAAATCGTCTGTTGTGTATTCTAACTTTTGTAGTGCCCTTTTCAAGGCCGAATCTTTAGCCTTACAGGCATCGGTGAGTTCATTCACCTGTTCCTTGAGCACTCGGACTTGCTCTTTGTACTCAGCAATAATTTCTTGATAATCTGCTTTAGCCATTAGTCTAATATAATTTTTGTAATATGTTTTTCGCCTAAATACATCTCAGTCTCAGCTTTAGATTTAATACATTTATAAGATACGGTCTCACTGTACTGGCGTTCCGCTTCACGCTTCCCACGAAGGCAAACTCCCATTGAGGGCTGGATACGGTGTTCCTTAATTTCTCCGTTTACAAACATAAGTAATGCGATCACTGTTTCAACCATTATTGTGTTCCATTCTTATAATGTATTTCTCTGTTAGCATCCTTAAGCTTTTCAATATCCATTAATACTTTGTCCATTTGTTTTCTTAAAAATTCGATGTTAACTTTATTTAAAGACATAGAGTCAATGTGTTTGTTTAACTTATCCGTAGTTTTGTAAAGATCCTCAATCATCATGAACTGCTCAGAATCTGCGGGCAGTGAACCTAACTGACCTCTAGGCCATTTAATTCTAAACTCTGTATTCTCTTTTAAATCTTTTTCCATTAATTCTAATGTCGTTGAAATTCTATTTTGGGTCTCAATGATACCGAAGTAAGCCCAGGTCCCGATCGCGACCATGGCGATCAAGGAGGCTACCGTTTTCATCGGCATCTGAACTGCGGCTTCTTCTGAGATTTTGAGAGGTTTACTCATTAGTAATTATAACTCCCTGATGGAGTATCTCCTTTTTTTAAAATTTTAAATAAGTCTTCGTGTTGTTCCATAATTTCTTCGTCCTTCTTCATCATATTATCCATTTGATCTCTTAATTTTTCAACATATCTTTCCAACTTATCTACCTTGTCTTCATGTACTGCTTGGATTGTTGACAACTCAAACGTACGTGAAAGTGACCATCCTCCCAGAGCGATGAGAAGGCCAATTAACATCGGTAAGATTTTATCGCTCATATTATTGTGTTGATAATGGATTAGATGTACTTACTTTTATTTCCTCTATTTGCAACTTCAGTAATTCTATTTCTTTTTCTAATACTGCATTTGATTTAGCATTATTAGAAATTCCAGCAATATTATCAGAAATCATTTTCTGATTATTACCTATTTGTTGTGCAAGAGGGGTAAGATCAGGTCCAGTTTGTTCAGTTAGTGCATTAAGTTTAGTTGTAATTTCACCATACTTAACAAAGCCACCACCGATAGCAACAATAGCTGCTATTAACGCAGCCACACCTGCTAATTGATCCTTTAAGTTAAATTTTCCCATTTTTTAATTGCTCCAGTTCTATTAACAATTTTTGTTTTTTGAGATTAATCTCATGCAAGGCATTTGCCTTGATCGCCACTTTATCATTTTTGATATAGCTTGCAAGACTGACATTATCGTAAATTTGCCTATTATCAAAGATATTTAATTGGTTTAAATAGATGTCTTTTGGCTCATAAAATAGGGCTTTTGAATATAGATCTAATGAAGCTTGTTCACTAGTCATAGCCTCTAATTTTATTATATTTTTGATTTCTAGATTTTTTGCGACATCTTTGATTTCAGAGTCAACCTTATCCATTACTCTGTCAATATTTTTAACGAGAGCTTTTTTCTGTTGTATCTCTTTTTGTTTGGAAGTATTTGCTGACGAAACCTCTGTAGGGCTTTCGCTACTGGATTCCTCTTCAGCGCTTTCTTTTTCTTCCGTTTCTTCTTTTTTAGCAATCTTAGATTTTACTTTTTCTTTTTTTTCTTCTTTGACTTCTTTTTTTTCTTCAACTGCTTTTTCTTTTTTTTCTTCATGAGTGTTTTGTACCATTTTTGTAGGTGTTTTTGCAACTGTTTTTCCTGGAGGAGCAGAAGCTACGGCTTTCGCTTTTGGCTCTTCCTTCGGCGTTGATGGAACCGTTTCTTTTTTAGATACCATTGGTAATGTTTCCTTAGGCGTTTCTGTCTTTGCACTTATTGTCTCCTGAACTGTTTCGATAACCTGTTTCTTAATAGTCTGAACTGTTTTTGTTTCTTTTAATTCTACTATTGCTGTTTCCATTTTAGCAACAGTTTCTATGGGTGCCGCCGCTGGAGTATAAACCTGTAATTCAATTGTTTCTTCTTCAAACGAAAAAAACTCTTCAAAAGAAGTCTCTTCCTCTATTTCCATAGAGAATGTTACAGGGTCTTCTGCAACAACACTAACTGTTTCAGCAAAAATTTCTTCTAGTTCTGCAAAAGTTGTTTCTACACTTGTAAGAGCAGTTTGTGATTCAGTTGATATTGTAACATAGTCTTCACTATCAAACGTCATTAATAATTTTGCTCCTAATAAGTTAGGACCTCGTTGATTAGTATGGTTTGACGTTGAACCAGATCCGTCGACGCCCTCCCAAGACCATTCATATTTACTAGCTCCAGTTCCTGTATAAACTAATTGATT
>VTLG01011352.1_pt1 | contig 24670 bp, 35 predicted proteins | sample 4694571 | NCBI WGS metagenome assembly VTLG01 (sample SAMN12604809, study PRJNA352737) | marine metagenome | biome: ENVO:00000447; feature: ENVO:00000209|ENVO:00000569|ENVO:01000036; material: ENVO:00002151; isolation source: viral sequences binned using virsorter ...
GAAGAAGGCAGGCTTGTAACAGACGCCGTGGCAGCACTGCTACCGCCGGTAATCGTCTCCCCTACCGTAAAGCTGCCACTGGCCCCCACCGTTATAGTAAGAGTACCTCCAGGGTATTCGTTTATATCGGAAGCCAGCGTGATAGAGGTCTGCTCAATAGTCCATTGATTTAATCCCCTGTTAGCCCAGTCTGCCAGCATAAGATTAAGCGACCGGCGCGCGGTCTTCAGGTCATAGCCTGTACGGACTTCCAAGCCGCACCGCTCAAACGCCTCTTCGACGTAGCTCGCTACGTCCAACTCAAAATTAACGGAAGAAGAAGTTGCCATTTAATTAGTCCCTTATTTCCATTTCTCGCGCGGACCCATTTCTTCTCTCACTTTTTTCCTAAGGGCACGCTGCGCCTCTTTTGTGCCGCCAGCGCCTCTAATTTCGTTATATCTGCGATACCTTTCCTGATAATACGCCCCTTCTCTTTTCAGCTCCTTTTCAGTCATTTCTTTCAGCCCAAGCCTCTTCCTCAATTTGTTACGCTGCTCCGCAATACCCTCCGCCGCCTTCTTTACTTTAGGTTCGTATGCTTTGTTACGCGCCGTTGCTTCTTTTAGCCGCTTCGTAGCCGCTTTTACCGCTCCAGCACCAAGATTGACTCGGGACATTTACCTGCTCCTTTTGCGGACACCGGTTTTCTTTACCATACCACCGCCACGCATCTTGCGAACGCCGGTTTTCTTCACCATACCGCCGCCACGCATCTTTCGGACACCGGTTTTCTTCACCATACCGCCGCCACGCATGTTCTTTATTCTAGCCACATACTCTGAGGAAGATTCCGAGGAGCCTTTTCCAAGATTAACCTTTGAAGCCTGATAGCCTCCTGTTACCCCATAAGTCGCTATAGCTGGTTTGGAAGTAGCCGCTCTTTTGGCCGCTTCTTTAGCCTTTTTCGCAGCCGCTTTAGCACGTTTTTTCGCAGCCGCTTTAGCACGTTTTGCCGCCGCTGTAATTAATTTAGCTACCATATTATTTCTTCCCCTTCCCGCCGCCGCTTTTACCTTTCTTTTTGCCGTACTTATAAGCTCCATATATCATACCAGCCGTCAATATGTCGCTGCCCAGGCTGCCAGCAGCGCTAGGATCTCCTGCACCAAGATTAACTCGGCCCCCTGTTCTAAATTTTTTAACACCCGTTTTCTTTACCATACCGCCGCCACGCATCTTGCGAGCTTTAACTTTGGACATAAGAATTCTCCTCAACTAACTTATTGTAGAAAGCGGCCCTCTTCTCAAAGGAAGGAGCCGTCTTTTCCTCGTCAAAATAATACTCATAATACCCTGAATGACGCAGCTTATCTGAGGCTTTTTGCAGTTTGGACAGACGCTGAATAAAAATCATGGCGTACTCTGTTTCCACGGGCGGCTCAAAAGTGCCGTCGTCTATGTCTTCATTAGGCTCGTCATCCGGATGGAAGCCCATTACCCACATATCTTTTTGAAGAAACAGTCCTTCTGAAATAGCTTTATTTAAGTCCCACAGGTACTCGTGGAAGGCGCTGGAGTCGGCCTCATAATCAAGGTCCACCAGAATAACTACGTCATGCACATCGTCAAAAGTAGAAACGATAGAGTACAGGGGCTGATAGCTAGGGCTGTACTTAAAGGAAAATCCGACCTTGTCCTCTTCCCACGCCTTTTTAGCATAGGCACAGGCGGGTAAGCCGCCGTATTCCTCATTTGGGAGTTCCAGTGCGTGACTCGACCAACTTCTGATCTCGCCACAAATTTCCTGTTCCAACCCAGTGTAGAAAGAAATACGGCGCATAATTTACCTTCTAAGCATGAAATACCGTCATCGTGCCAAATGTGGAAACCGTGTACTGCACAAACATCCCGGAAGCAAAGACAATCCCTTCGTCCGGAATAGTCACATCCCTTGTGGATGTAGCCGAAGCAACAGAACCCACTTTCAAAAGGGAGGTGCCTGCAGGCGTCGTAGTAGTAAAACTCAACGTACCCGCTGTTCCCGAACAAACAATAGACAGCCCCTGCATTCGGGATCTTCCGGCAAAAATCACGTCTCCCGCAGAGGCGTTTACCCCTGCTGAGACGTTACCCGCTGGATTACCTACTGCAGCGATCTGAGTAACCGTCTTAAAATACTTAGATCCCGTTGCGGTGCCTGCATTAGCCCCAGTAATACTCTCAGTCTGAGAGTCTCCATTCACATCAGTCCCGGTTACAGTAAAGGAAATACCGCTATCGTCCCCCGCGCTCAGGATAGTTACAATTCGACCTGAATCAAAAGTACAGGAGCCTCCAGAAGCGAGAGCTCCTCCAATGGTCAAATTTGCATTGTTTCCAACTGCGGCTGCGGTAGATATCCCATCTGCATCCAGAGCTTGAGTGTCTGCCGTAATGAAGACAGCTTTTACATCAGAACCTGACATAACTCTCTCCTATTACGATAAATTACTCAAACGGTGTAGCTAGTGTGCCGTCACCATGAAGAAACGCTTCACAATGCCAAACCGCTGCACTGGTTGCTACCAAGCGAATCACGCCACCCACAAGCCAGCCCTGTGCTGCCGACCCCAAATCAATGGTGTCGTCATCACTGGCATCTGGAATGAAGGTGTTGTTATCGGTAGCCGTTGCCGGATCAAAAATGTAGGCAAAACCAGAAAACAAGTCACTGGCATTGTCCGTATTGATCTGTCCCGCACCAGTAAAGGTGGTTCCAACGATGAACGTGTAGTTCAGGCCAGCCGCTGCCGTTGGCAACGTGACCACGATACCTGCGGCTCGGTTTAGGGTATAAACCGTGCCTGAATCGGTGGACTCAACGCTCTTGGTAGCAGAAGTAATGCTGCTTACGTTGGCATAAGAGGAAACATAACCGGTTGTAGTGATATTACCACTGGTATCAATATCCAGATTAGTAGTAATAGCACCAGTTCCAGCAGTCTTCGTAATTTGCTCAAACCCGTTTTCAGACCTAACTGGTCCCTTAAATGTCGTGTTAGCCATGTAATTCTCCTGTCTTGGCTAGTGTCTACTGAACTATACAGTAGTCAGGAAAAAAGAGAGCGACTTGTCGTTAAAAATTAACAGGCATTTCGTTTATTAAAAAAAACAAGCCCCTCTCTCTATTTTGCCTTCAAACAGCTAGGCTCCAGGTGTCCCGAAAACGGAACGCCAGTCAGAAACGCCGAAACTGTAACGCTCACGGGCCTTAAACCGAGAGTTTCCAGTGTCGAAGTCGCCTTCCATTGCTGTCTTAATCGCGGTGCGCTGAAACAGCTTAAAGCCGTTTGGCGCATCGGTCTTAATAAAGAACGCATCGGTATCCGTCAGGAAGTGGTTAACTACCGCTCCATCAGGAACCATACCCATTGAATTTACAGCATTAACATCGTTATCTGCTGTAGCTGGTCGAAGGTTCGAAGCAAGAGTTCGCTCTGCTATAAATTGCAGCTCTTTTGGAATGACTAATTTCATTCCTCGTACTGCAATCTTTAGTCCGCGCTCATCTGTTAGCCCCGCAATATCAATCAGCATTTGCTCCAAAGAAGTTTCATTCAAGTCTGATGCCGTAGACAACAGATTTCTTTGGTCGCCGCTAATAGATGGATGCGAAGAAGAACAAAGTGCTGCACCGTCACCTACCGGATAGCTCGTAGAAAAGGCGTTATTCAGTATTGATGCAGCCTTTATCTGTTTTGTTTGAGCCATTGATCGAGCAAGAGCGCGCGTATAGCGTGCTGCTAGTCGGTCATACAGATTGTCTTCTATTGCTTCTTCTGTAATGGAAAAAGCGAGAGCTATGGTTTCGTGCGTATAACGTGCAGTAAATGTTTCCTGCGCGTCATCAAAGGAAATTGCACTACCTTCAGCCTTAACGGGAGCTGTCCCGAAGCCTGAAAGCATTGTCTCTTCCTCAAACGCCCGATCTGAAGATTCTTCGGTAAAGATTTCAGAGTGCTCTTTCTCATACCTATCGTACTCAAGCCCGAATAAAGCATTTAATCCGGGTTCAAGCTCTTTCGCTAGTTGTGCTCTTGAAATAGCCATTTATTTAACCCCCTTAAATGCCGGTCGAATCCGCAGTGGTCTGCGAATCAAATCGACGGGTTGAGGCATTAAAATGCGCGTTTAGTCGAACTAACAGCGGAATTCCTGCCGCTGAAAAATCGCTATTCGCATCGTCATCAACGATACCCACAATACGCAACGGTAGAGTGGCTGTTGTTGCGATAGAAGATACACTTAATGCTGAGTTAGACCTTCCCGTATCGGTAGAACCGGTACGAGCCGAAGTTCCAAGAGTCGCATTCGCAAAAACTCCAGCAAGAGCCGTAGCTCTGTTGGTGAGACTAGCGTCTGACGCTACTTGGAACAGTTGGTTTGGGTTATCGGCAACAAACGCTTTTACAGGATAATTTGTATCCACGCTTACGCTACCGGAACCGGGCCAATAATTAAGCCACGTGGGCTTTTTCTTGACCGAATCATGGTACATCACACCTGTTAATACACCCAATGCTTGTGTTGTACCGCCAGCAGTCGCACCAGCGTAATCAATAACGCCAGCCGCTAACGGTACACAAATACCAAACTGGTAAATAGCATTAGTATTGTCAGAAGCGATTTCATACTCGGTAACACCCGTAGAATTAGCGCCTCCACCAACCAGACCAACAGGACGAAGACCATAGGCAGTTTCTTGATTTGCCATTTGACTGTCCTCCTAAAAACTAAAAAATTAGTACACGTTACTGTTTAGTACGTGGACCACCAAAAGTTACTCTTGATTGACGATCTGGTTTAGAAATCGCCATCGTAGAGTGAGCATTCTCACGCATCATATCGTGGTCAACAGCTTCGAGTTGGTCAGCATGTCTCTGATTAAAGTATTCAGTACGCTCTGCCACTGTTTCCATTGGTATACGTGCGAGAAGCAACCCGCCCGAGCCAAATACACCTTCATGTTTACCCGCTTCAATAACCGGGGCTTCAAAATCAGGATATTCATCCTTCCGTACAAGTTCATAACCTTCGCGCAAACGCCCTGAAATATTTTGTTTGTCTTCCCAACCTCTAACTTCAGCGCGTATCCAGCGATGCTTAAAACCGTCCGGTGCAGGAGGTGCATCTAACATTGACGGTGGTCGCCACGGTTTACGCCTTTCCGTAGCATTCCGAGTTGATTTAGCGCGAGACGTGCGCTGAATGGCTTTCAAATCCTCTTCAGAATTCGTTGATTCTTTAGTTTCTTTGGTCATTTCAGCTACCCCTTCACGTATTTGGCGTATTCTTCTAGTGGCACACCCAATTTTTTGGCAATTGTTACCTGGCTTGGGGTGAGTTTTACCTTTCTGCGCCCTGACCTATTTCCTTTCGAAACACTAGCTACGGTCTGAGCGGTCTTCTTACTGCTAGTGTCGTCTTCAAACTTATGTGCAAACTCAGTCTTGATACGTTTGTCCAGCTCATCATAATAGTCATCCGACTGAGGGTCAAACCCTTCTTCTTCGACCAGCTTTTTATGAATCCCGAAAGCGGCGAAAGTCATAGTGTAGTCTTCACCAAACCAAGAGTTCTTATTTGCCCATTTTTCAGCCTTCGGGTCCGCAGGTTGTGGAGGCTGCTGCACAGGCTGCTGTGGTATCGGCTGTTGTGCCTGAGCCTGAGCCTGAGCCTCATAGGCTGCTTGCTGCTGCTCCTGTTGCTGCTTGGCCTGCCCATAACGGTCTGCCGCTACGGCTAATTGCGTTAATTTTCGTTGGGCATCAACCGTTGCCTGCGAATCTCCCGTCTCTACTGCCTTTTTTAACTCAGCCTCGGCTTGTGTCTGCTCTGCCGTAATACGTCCACCGTATTCCGACAAGTAGCTTTGATCTAATTTTTTTAGCTTTTCGGAAGCCTGATCGGCTTGCGCTTTTGCGGTCTGAGCAAATCGCACGGCTTCTTCGCGCTCTCGCTCGGTTTCTTTAACCCGCTTAGTAAGCTGATTAATGCGTTTTTGAACAGATTTACTGTACTGCTCCTGCTCAGTCGCTTCTTCTGACGCACTTTCTTCAATAACCTCTTCCGGAGCACCCTCCTTTTCAGGTTCTTCGGAAGCTCCTATCTCTACTATCTCTTCTTTTTCAGTGATATCGAGAGGAACAGGTTCTTTACTTTTTTCGGTAGTCTGTGTTTCTGCAGTAGCCATACTTCTGGTACTCCCTAGTTATGTAGTATGTCTTCAGGGTTTTTGATCGTCGCCAAAACTTCATCGTCATTCAGGATGCGTACTTCTCCGCCCTCTATCTTAAAACGTGATCCAGCATATCTGGCAAATACGATCCATTGTTTTTCTTGACACCAAGCGCCCTTCGGAAACTTCTCTTTATCCGCGTAAGCCAAAGGTCCCATTTTGAGAACGTAGCCAGCAACGGTTTGTATTTGAGTATCGTCTAGGGTCTTATCAGAGAATAAAATCCCGCTTTTAGTGGCTTTCGGCGGTCGATAAGGAAGAATTAACATTCTCCATCCAGTTGGAGACGGCAGTCTTTCTAATACAGGGGTGTCAATCTTTGAGGGGTCTAGTACCTTTTCACCAGCTTCTACATACAGCGTGTCGAGAAGCTCTTCTTTCTTAGCAGGTTCAGTCATCTAATTTTTCCTGTTTTTTTAGCATATCGGAGAGTTCTCGCTGAACGAGATTTAACCCATTCAGCTCTCCCATAAGTTCGCGATATTGTTCCATATTCTTTACGCCGTTATTTTCTAAAACCTCTCGTACTAAAGCTCGGCGTTCTCTAATCAGCGCAAAGATATACTGGGCAACATCTATCTCATCCATGTGCGGAATCTTACAGGATCGGATACAGTCTTACTACCTCTTATAACTCAAACTTCTTTCCAATCACTTCCCTCGAACAGCAGAGCTTCCGCTTCTCTGCGTCGAACCAGTCCGTTCAAAACCTTTCCACCTGCCTTATTCCAGCGTTTTATCTGGTTAGGCACGTCCTCTAAATCGTTACTGTTTAGCCTTTTCAACATTGTTGAAGACCTTAAATTGGTGGGGCCTAAGTTATATACCCAAGCTACTAAAGCATCAAACTGACACTGCTCTAAGTCACACTCCACCAAATCATTAATATAACCTTCATACTCGTCAAGTTCTGAGGCAAGCATTTCCTCTGCTTCTTCTTGAGTTATTTCTTGGCCGTCCTCAACACCTTTTGTATGACCGTATCCAATAGTCCAAACATCTACAGAGTCTTGATAAGCCTTGAGCTCGCAACCTTCAAATTTTTTAATGAGAGACAGTCCTTCTTCAGAGATTTTCATCTACTATCTTCCTGTTTTCGATATGTTCTGCGGCAATATCTTCCTTGGATTGCCCGTGGTACGGCACGGCATGGCCCTCCTGACACATCAGGTCATTAGCACAAACCCCGTGTTTATTGATGATTTTGCCGAGAATACGCCCGAATTTACCCCTGCCACTGCCTTTGGCAGTCTCAAGAGTGATCTGGTAATCCTCCGCTTCAATGAAATCAACCAAGTATTTCTTGGCTAGGAGGCCGTATTTCTTCTCAACCTTGTCTCTGGTACGGGATTCAGGGGTGTCTATGCCGTAGAGCCGAATACGTTGTTTGGCGAGTATCACCTTAAAGCCAAGGTCTATATCACAATCAACGGTATCGCCATCAATGATTCGGGTGATCTTAGCCTTGTACTGATACATCCTGTTCTCTTTTTACATTAAGTCTTGAACCGTTTGATCCAAGGTGTAGATTTGTAAGGGCTTTTGTTTGCCCTTTACATGAATGTCTGGTAAGGACTTTAACACATATTTGCATTTTTCTGCGGTAGCTTGGCCTATTAAGATATTAACCCCGGCTTCCTTCGTGGCGGATTCCAATCTGGCTGCAGTATTTACGCAGTCTCCGATCCCGGTAAAGTCAAACCTTGTGTCCGATCCCATGTTACCTACAACCGCTTTACCTGAATTTACGCCTACGCCAATAGCCACTTCTACAGGCATCGTTTCGTTAAGCTCTTTAATCCTTTTTTGTATCCGGACTGCTGCCTCCACCGCTCTGTCTTCGTGATCCTCTAAATCTAAGGGACAATTAAAAATTGCCATTGCCGCATCGCCAATAAACTTGTCAACCATGCCTCCAGCACGTTGAACTTCCTCAACTTGAACGGTCAGCGTAGCGTTCATAATTTTTGTAACCTCTGCAGGGCTTATTTGCTCACTTAAAGACGTGAAGCCCCTTAAATCCGTGAACAAAAACGTGCAATAGCGCGTTTCTCCACCTAATTTTAGTAGTTCCGGGTTTTTTTGAAGCCGCTGAACCTGTCTCGGGTCTAGGTAATGCTCAAATTGCCTCTTAATTTGCAGTTTTTGCTGATATTCCACGACCATGCGTTGTGCAACACCCACTCCACCGACAATAGCAGTAAAGAATACGGGTAAAGCCGCATCTACCAGCAAACCGAATCGAAAAAAGGCCCAAACAGAAGCCCCCGCAGTCAAGACCCCCATGCTTCCTAGCCCTACGGGGACCCATAGGACACTAAAAAACTGGGTTAAAGCAATAGCAAGTACGCCTAAAGCAAGAATAAAGGCTATTTCTGCTATTAGCGCCCAATCAGGCCGTAACGGGGCAGTGCCGTTTAATAAAGTTTCTAATAACGCGGCCTGAATCTGATGTGGAAACATTAAACCCTGTGGAGAGGGAACCATAGTCGTTACGCCAGCAGCCGTTACACCCACGAAAACAATTGTTCCCGATAAGGGCTCCTGAGAAAACCTAGTAGACCAGTCAATCCACACTCTGCCTACAGAATCCGTGTTTACCGTATCAAAACTGGGGACTCGGACAGCTTGTATACCACTTTCTCCAGCCCTCACTTGATAAGAGGGATCACCGGCCAAACCCCTAAGAACATCTAGTCCCAATGCGGGGTATAACGCCTCGCCTACTCGAACAACCATAGGCACCCGTCGAACAAGGCCATCTACTTCCGGTGCCGTATTAACGATACCGGTGCCAATGGCAGCGTCCTGCAAGACAGGCACGTTAGGAAGAATCCCAGGATAGTTAACCGCATTCTCATTAACCGGACCCAAAGTAGCCACACCGATGTGCCAGCCCTCTTGTCGGTCTGTCTCTGTAGTAGCTACTGCCGAAAGAAAAGTCGGTAGCTGAAGCATACTCGCAGCAAATTCAGCATCTCCTCCAAAACGATCTTCTTCCGGAAAGAGTGCAGAATAAACAACGGCCCCTACGCCTGCCTCAAAAAAATTACGATTAAGCTCTGCAAGCTGTTGACGAGGCCAAGGCCATTGTCCCCCCTGTGCTAGAGCATCCTCGTCAATGTTATAAATTGAAATGGATTGGCTCTGAACGGGCTCTTTTGCGGTCAATAGCGCATCAAAGTATTTAAGCCGTATTGTTTCTATGGGCCACGGGTCCCAAACCCGTAAAACAAGAACAGCCAGTAAGGCTATTATCGACCCCTTATAGCTCACCATTTAGTCTTGTTCGCCCAAAAAGCGGCTGACATCTTCCCTTTCGCTATGTTTTTCCCATGCCGAGCTTTGAAAGATTTCCGTCTAGCTTTCTGCTTGGCAGACTCACCGGCTTTGGGTTTACCCGCCGTTTTAACGCCTTGTTGCCCAAAACGTATCAATTTTAGTTTATGCCCTTCCTGAGCAAGAACCATGTGTGATTTTGTTTTATGGTTGGGTGTGCGCTTAGGTTTGTTAACACCCGCGAGGTTATGCTTTTTCAGAAGATTCTTTTTTCTTTGTTCATGTGCCATTAGTGAACCTCAAATTCCCAATAACCAAGGATCATGCTCCACGGTATTATCATGGGAGTATTAGCCATATCCTTTTCCATATACAGGTCGGTAGCAAGAATAACGCATTCCTCCGTTTCCTCTATTAAATACCCTACAGTAGAACGAATAATTGGCTTAAAGGAGGCAGCTTCTTCCGTTGGAAAATCCTTAGCTTCTACCCAAGCATCTTCCCAAAGTATTTCTGCGATAGGGGCTCTCGATTTATAGGATTCGTCAGATTTAGTCATATTGGTTGATTGTTACTGTTTTATTACAGTTTGATGTGCAATCAAGGGTTACTGCGTAATTTTTTACGTCGGTCCCGGTTTGTGTTGCATTTACAGTGTAGTTTCCTTGTTTTACAAGTATATTGCCGACATGCGCCCCGTCACCTGATTGCGTCAGGTTAACTGTAGAGTTGTCAGCAGGATTATTTCTGAACTCAATATCACCGTCTTTTGCTCCACTACCGCTCTGGGTAATGGTCGCATCATTGTTATTGCAGTTACCACAGCTCTTAATATAGGCGTTGTGATTACCACTACCCGATTGTGTTGCAGTCCAAGTGCTGTCATCCCCGAAGGCGTAAAATTTCGCGTAATGATTTCCGGTTCCTGACTGAGAAATGGTGTACACGTTGTCATCACCAGACATATAAATTTCGCCATGCTTATCGTTGCCCGTCTGAGTAACAGTCATCTCGTTTGAGTCTTGGTCAGCATCAATATAGCCAGTATTGTCGTTGCCCGTCTGTGCAATGGTGTACTCATTGCCGGTGTGATTGGTGTACTGAGAGTAGGCTTTAGCAAGATTGTCATCACCGTTCTGGTCAATATCTATTTCGGCACTAGAACAAGTATGGGTTGTAAACGTACCGTTGCTCAATCCACACCATACACGAGCGGTATTGCCGGTTCCTATTTGGTCAATGTAGATACTGGTATTTGTCCCTTTGGTATCTATTTCCACAGAGTTGTTAGCGGCAAAAACGGAGAAGCTAATTAGACTGATGAATATAAATCGCATTGTCACCTCCTCCATTTATCTCAGCCGCAATCTTCACACCCGCAGTTATAATATCAATTTTGTAAGGTGAGCCTTTGTCTAGCTCTAGGTCAATCGTATTCTCTACGTTTCTTACAAAAAAGAGACTAGGCCCATCGGTAAAGGTATACACCTGCAACTGCTGGTCAAAGCCGGGAATCACGCCTTCAATTTCTACGCCATCCATCTCATAAACTTTTGCTTGCTTTCTTGACTCGGATACTTGAACCAGAAGATCGCCAAGAAAGTCAGCGGCTAAGAGATCAATGTCTAACCTACCCATATCTTCTTCAAGCGCATCTTCATCGAGTTCGTTGTCTTCCAGCGCATCTTCCTCAAGCAAATCCACATCGAGAATATTAGAAGCTGTGCCGCTTTGCTCCTCTACTGCCTCCTGAATCTCATCAGGTGGGTTCACAATCAACAGATTGTTAAGGAAGTTCATGGTCATCCCTTGAAGAATAACTGGTGGAGTCGGGGGAGACTCAGATACCGTGACCGCCGTAGCAGCCCACGGTTCGTTCATAACCACCTCGCCAGCCATAGATGTGACTACTATCTCACCGCTGGACTCACCGTTTTCATCAGGCAGAAGAATGACCATAGTTTCGCCAATCTCCGACACGTGAGTCGTAAATTCCGTGCCACGAATCGCGATTGTAGCTACTGGAGTCCTGATGGCAACATTCTCTCTATTGATACGGCCTAGCGCACCCGTCAGGAACCGAGCCGTACCAGAGGCCATATTTAGAGCAAGGCGACTTCGAGAAGGATCAGGATCAAACACAAAGTCGTCAATAACAATGCTGGAACGCTCCGTCAGACTGACGGTGCTGTCATCCAGGAATGTGACGGACAGCCTGCCGTTACCAGTACGCACGTTGTCCATACTGGCAATACTCAGCTCTAATTCAGCCTCTAGCGAATCATCAGAATCCTGACGCAAAACTTCGCCAATTCCGCGTAGCTCAGAAATAGAGCCTATTTGCGCGTTAGCTACAATCGGCAGGAATATCAGCAGCCACTTACGCATTGGTCGATATCAATTACACCGCCAGTTGTCACAGCTATTATGTCAACAATCCCGCTGGTTGATCCAGATGCGTGGGTCTGGTCTATGTCGATATTGTTCGTTGACCCCGTAATGTCTGCCGTGATGCTACTTGATGCATTTCCGGTCTGAGTTGTATCTATATCGTTACTTGAGCCGTCCACATCCCAGTTATTCACACCACTCACCACCTCACTTACGATGTTGAGATTGTTGCTCGTTCCGGTCACTACGATGTCTGTATTGCCGCTGGTTGCCGTAGCTGCTGCGCCTTGCGTATAGCTCAATACATTTGAATCGCCGGTAGCAGCAAAGTCAAAATCGGTAGATTGGACATCACCGGACGCACCCAAGGCTAGTGTTTGGGTATTGGAATCACCTGTGCTTCTCAAAGTAAAACTGGCAGAGTTAGCCTGTGCCGCCGTCATCGCAATAGTGTTGCTATCGCCAATCTGATCTATATCAGCCGTAAGCGAAGTACCTGTAAGAGAGACCCTTGCGCTGGTGGTTCCAACCACGTTGGAGTTGCCTATCTGGTCGATATTAAGGGTCAGGGCTGTCGAGCCGCCAGATTGAGTCAGATATATGCTGTTGTTGGCAGCATTAGCTGAAATGAAATAGGCAAGCGAGTACAGTAGAAACAAGTAAACAAAGCAGCTTTTAATCAGTAATCTCATTCTGAACCTCCTGCGGGGTGTAGTCCCACATGTCTTGTTCAATGCCCTGATGCACCAGTTCCAGAACTGCCGCTTCGATGGCACTTCTGACTGCGTAGGTAGCAGTCTCGTTTCTAGCGGCTCCTGCTTCTATCTCAACGAGTTCAGTTCCGCCAGTTTCTGTGAATATGAATGTATCAAAGTTTGTCGCTGTTGAATATATTTGTTTGCTGGTAATCACATTCAGTAGTACCTGCCCCGTTTGCACCAGCACCGCCCTTAAAGCCACGGTAACTTCATCCACTCGATACTGTGCGCTTGCTCCGATACCTAAATAACGCGCCCCTGCACCGCCACTAAGAAGGTTTGTGTCGTAACCAATAATGCCACCAGCCAAAATTAATCCTGAGAACAATAGTGGCTCTAGCTCATTAGCCCCTTCTCCATCATAATTGTTACGAGTTGAGATAATTAATTGGCGTTCCCGCGTCAAAACGTCAAGATTTGCGCGTTCTGCAACCAAAAACCACGTACCGTTTCCGGCTGACATTAATGCGTCAATCAGAAAAGAATCCGCCCCCTGAGTTACGGCAGTTGAAAACAACGCCATGTTATCCGCTGTAGCGCGTTGACCTGTTTGATCCGCGAAAGAGTAAACGCTCACGACAGCTTTTTGCCTTGGCATCGGCAAATTCTGAAGATCAGTAAGGGTGGGTCTTTCTACTCTTGGCTCTGGTGAGCAGTAATTACTTAAAGTGCCGCAACGATAAGGATCAACACTCACGCAACCTGAGACTGTGAGCGCCAGAGCGCATAGGGCTAGAACGCGCACTCGTCTGTACTACAGATGCCAAATGATCCAACAGGTATGCGAATCTCCGTAATGCCTCCGTCAAGGTCAGTCACTAAAAGAACAATCTCTGTGCCCGTATTAACGAAACTAATTTGATTTCCCTGAAGATCAAATACTCCACCGGAACCACCACTCTCGCTATTAAAAAGAGAGTTAGCCAAATCCTGTGAAAGTTGAGCAAAGATGCGGCTTTCAAGGTTTCTGACGAACTTAGCTAAAGTAGTATTTTCCTCTGCTCGAAGTATATCTTCTGCCTTGGATTCAAGTTCATCCAATATTTCAGCTTTACGGGTTCTCTCTTGTTCATCAATAGTCAGATAGTGTGCAGACTGACCAAAACCACTAAAAGAGGGGTTGCTGAAAGTAAATACCAGATCGGCAGCTTTGGCAGGAACCGCAAACAAGCTAATCGTTATCAACCACTTTTTCATCTTTCTGCTCCCTTAACTCAATCACCGTATCAAGTTTCTGCTGTAACCGTATGATGTCATTATCTAACATCCTGATACGGTCAATCAGGGCAATCAGTGTGACATTAGCCTCTGCTAACTTCGCCTTGATGTTGTTGGTTATAAAGTTCCAGATAAAATGGATCATGTACAACAAGCCCACCGTAGCGACTATCGGAAAACCGTACTCGCTGATTGCTGCGGCTACATCCATTAATCTCTTCTTGCATCTTCTTTCCCATCGGCTCTGGCAATTCTGTTCAGATCGGGCCTGATCCCAAGAACACTACACATCGTTGCATCAAGCCTAACAATATCATGGTTCATGGTTTTTACTCTATTATCAAGAGCTTGAACAATGCCATGTATTCCGTTGACCTGACCGATAACCGATTCTAAGATGTACTTGATCGTCAGGAATATGAAAAACCCTGCGATCAGGGCAATAGCAATGGGAAACCCAACGTCCCCGATCAGAGCAAAAGCATCGTTCATTCTTCCTCGCCCTTGAACTTCTTAGACTGCCCAGAGGTTCCAGCGTAAATTCCAAAGACTGCTGCCATAGCGCCGACAACAACAGAGACTAAACCGGCTTGCTCCAGATTAGGCTCATCGAGCGTCATAAACCACATGACAACCGCATACAAAAGATAGATATACACACCGACAAAGACTCTCGGAAAGATACGCCATGCGTCTACGGTTTTGGCTAAATGAACCCATTTCTGATAAGGGTTTACCCCTATGTTGTTAGGAGTGACTTCTACCTCAAGATCAATTTTCTTCTTTATTGGTTCATCCATAGCTACTCTTCCTCTTGATCTCTCGTGGGATCATTATCCCTATAGTATTTAATGATGTTCAGGCTCTGTCGAATATACCGCCTAATGTCTGCTAGATTATTTGCCAGGTTCTCGTAGGCTTGAGAGGTAAGCGCATAATAAGCCAGAGCAGGCGCATCCCCTTCATCATAATTATCGATGTATTCCCTCATCACGCTCGGATTAAGCACTACCCACTCTATTTCAGCAGGATTAACCGCTTCAGGAAGCGTGGGATGATACATGGGAGCCGGTTCTGTAATAGTGACAATCTCTACCGGAGCCACTTCCGGTACAGCAGGAGGATCGTTAAATAGATTACCTAAAGTAGAACAACCACTAAGAAAAACACTACTCAGTAACAGGTACTTCATCGAATTGCCTTGGGTTCGTCAAATCAACAAACTGCTGATGCACCTGTGCAGTACCCCGGTTTACCACTCCTTCAATTAAACCCGGTCTAGCAATAGCTAAGTTATTAAGATCGTGCCGTGCAAAAGTGTTTCGTAACTCGGTCACTTCTTCTCTGGCAGAGTCGTTGGCTTCAGAAAGCTCTGCAATACGAGCTTGATTCTGCCGTTGAGCCTCTAGTTGCTCCTGCAACTGCGTATTCTGATTGGCAATAGTGCCCTCAAGAACCTGCTGGTTATTGATAGAAGTCTGAAGCTCTACCTGCAGTTGGCTTATCTGCGCCTTTTGCATATTGATATAAAAGTACGAGCCTCCGGCAGTAGCCAGCAAAAGAATTCCTAAAAGAAGACTAAGATTCATACACCATCATCATAAAACTTAACGCAAAAAACCAGCGCAACGCGGCTTTTGCCTCTTTATCAGACAAAGTACAGCAAAGACACCTGCACTTACGCACAATTTAGCAGCTCTTGTAACTGCCCCCGCGAAGCGCACCACGCATACCTTTCTTCTTGCCCGTAACCATAATCCCCTTTGCAGTATTAGGTCCCGGTGATTCTTTAGGACTGCTGTAAGGAATTGAGCCCTGACCTTCAATAACGGCCTTACCTACAGGCTTAGGTGCGTCCTCTCCAGGACCACTAATAATATGTACTTTACTCATAACTACCTCCTTCTCGGAGCGCCCGCTCCTAAATTAACACGAGAGCATTGACCAATAGCCCCACCATAAGCCATGCCTTTTGCCTCTTTTAGCTGTTTTGCCGTAGGTGCTCCAGCATCCCCCGGCTTACGCATACGTTCTCCGCTTCCCGCAGCTATACGCTTACGTTTAGCATGAATGTTATCCCAAAGACCTTTTTTCTTAGCCATTAGTTATTCCTTTGCTTCATCCGTTCACGATCTTCCGCCGCTTGGATTCTGGCAGCCGTTTGTCGTTCCTGACTAGCAATACGCTGCTGGAACTCCGTGGACTTTTGACTCAACCTGTCACGGTCCAGAGCAAGCTCCTGCTGATCCTGCGCCAGATTACCCTTAACCTGCTGATCCTTGATAGCAAGCTCTTGCTGCTTCAAGCCGATCAACGGATCAGGTGGCTCCTGACCAGCGCCGGATAACTGCTGACTAAGCTGCTTCACTTGCTGCATACCCTGTGCAATAAGCTGCGCTTTGATCGCTTCAAACTCAAGACTATTTGGCGGCACTTCTCCTCCCTCCTGCATAGCGGGCATCATACCCTCCGGTGGCATCATACCCTCCGGAGCCATTTGTGGAATACCATTCATTTCCGCGCCATTCGAAGGGGGCTGTTGCTGCTGCATGGCCTGTTGCTGCATGGCCGCTTCAGCCTGCTCTTCCGCCTGCACGCGAACATGCTCCATGATGTGTTTCTGCAAATCCATCGCCACCTTGGGCATCTGAGCAATCATCGGAGAAGAACCAAAAACCAGATGCGCCGTAATGTGTGCCTGATGCTCTTGACCCGGAAAAGCCTCTAACGGCACGCCTTCCATAGCATCAATGTTCTCCTGCGCGGGATCGCGAGGCTGCGCGTCATCTATAGACTGCGTAGCCAATATCTTATCCACGTCTCGCACACCAAGCGCCTCATACATGCGCCGGTAAACTTCCGGAATGTTGTGTATCTCCGGAGCCTGCATAGCTAACTGCAACTCAGTCTGAGCCAGAGTAATCCGCTGCGCCTGAGAAAAGACATTAGGATTAGACACCGGAACAACATCCACGCGATCATCAAAGTCTTGACTTCTCACAGACTGATCGGCCCCGGCTACGCTATAAGGATAGTCGTCAGGTAAATAGTCCGCCATGATCTTGGCAAGCAGCTTGAACTCAACGCGCATTGCATAATGCAACCGCTTGTGAATTGCACTCATCACCCGCGTGCCCTGTTCCAACATAGCGATAGTCGTTCCGACCGCCGCCTGCTGATTACCGTCACCCACCTTCAGATCAGTAATCGTGGCAAATCGCTGTGCCGCGTCCACCACAAATCCAAGCAACTGGAATAACGTGGGATCAGGCCCCTTAAAGGGCAACGGCATCAAGCTGTCTCGAATCGCGCCGCCCGGAGCGTCCACGTCTCTAAACTCACCCGGCTGTAACGGATCATCATCGTCCCTGATCCGCAGTCCGCGAGCTTTGAAACCTGCAGGCAGGTTATTTAATGTCCCTGCATCAACCAATTGCCGTAGAGCAGCCGTCGCGGTCCGCGACAAACCACCAATAGTATGAATAAGCCCCAAGCCATAAAACCCGAATCCGGGCAGGAACTTATAATGAATAAAGTATTGAATCTTCTGTTTTAGCTCGTCATCTTCCTGAAAGTTACGACGAATAGACAGTATCTGCCCGTTATCCTCACTGAGCGTAACGACATAAGGAATCTTAATTCCGGTGGGCTCGCCTTCCTCATCCATCTCTTCATAGCCCGGAAGGTCCAGATCCACATGGCACTCAAGCAACGTGCAGTCATAGTCCACATTAGACGGCTCTACGCCGGAAATGTGGTTAAGTTCTTCTGAAACACTATTGCTGTCTTCCTGTGCCGGAAGTACCGGTATATCCCGATAAAACCCGGAAACCTGCTTCTTGCGCAAATCATTGAGAGACATTCGAACAATGTTCGTAATGTTCGGACACGTTTCTAAATCATTTGCCTCATACGGAACAATCAGGTTTTCTGCAGGGACAAACTTGGACACCGCTCTGTCCAAGCCCTCGTCATAATAAACTTTCTTAAACGTAGAGCCTGCCAACGGGAGATAAAACAACATCTGGTCAAACTCAGGCGTGTACTCCTCCATCACATTCATAATGTAATAGTTCATAAACTCCCGAACCCGCTGAGACTGCTGCTCTTTCTCGTGAGTAGGTGCGCCTAAAACTACCGTTCTAACCGGACCATCCGGCGGCAATAGCTCATTAAATGCCTGAGCCTGAAACTGTACCGCCGCTTCAGCAAGAATCGGATGCGTCACACCCGTAGCACCCCGAAACGGTTGTGTACGATCTTCGTAATTAAAACCAAGTAACTCCAGCCCCTTGGAATAGGCTTCTTCCCACTCCGAGCGAGAGGCTTTATTGGCGTCATACTCCGACATCAGATCACTGGCAAGAGAACCGAGCTCACGCTCTTCCATGCTCTCAGCCAGATTGTCGTAAAAGCCCCCTGATTCGCGGGCCTCGGCTCCCGGATCGAAGTCCAGCGTAACTCCGCCGTCTTCCTCTTCTATAACTTCAATCGAGTCCTCGTCCGCAACGTCCGGCGGCTGCATTTCCATACCGCCAACGAAGGCTTCGACTTCTACCGCGTCTTTTTCTTCAGGATCAAGATCCATGCCTTCGCGTTCAATCAAAGATATTGGGGGGTTTTTTTCTGCCATATTAGATACCTATGGAAAGACTAACAATACCGCCTTTCGCAAAATCCTGTGTTCGAAATTCATCTATCTCGCGACTACCAGAAAAGGGCATTGCCGCCGTTTCTCCGACAACCTGTCCCTGTACATAAGAACGTCGTCCGGTGGTCGGACCACCAAGAATACGCCCCGGAGCGCCTTCTACCAAGTCTTTCTTTGTATAAATAGGAGAACCTGTTTTCGGATCAAAGCCACGAGACTTGGGTCCCGGACTTCCTAAAGCCCATTTTGGCAGCTTTTGCTGCATGTTGGTCAAGTGTGCCATAGCTTTAGTTAAGGACGCGCCTTTATAGCCCATCTTAATTAACTGAGCTGTCGCTGCAATAGGCGGTACAAAAAGAAGCGGAAGTAATACTTTATCCAGCGTGCTTGACGGATCAAAAACAATATCTGTCACATCCCTGAGATTAAATCCGGGCTGCTTACTAAGACTTAGTATCCCTGCACTTTCGCCTTCGACACCCCCGCCGTCTGCATAGCTTTGTCCCATTCCCGCTTTGTTTCTCCACCACTCCCTTTCGGCCTGCTTGAAATCTATATGGCCCCCTTCATCTCTGGAACCAAAGTCCGATCTCTTCGGGTAGTCGGAATAATCGAGATGCTGCATAGCATCGGGATCACTAAACTGGCTCGTGAATCCCTGCCCTGCACCCGGAATATTCGGGGCAAAATAAGTGTCCGGGGCTAGTTCAGCCGCCGTTCCACCTAAATAATTACCCGTGGTTATCCCTCCCGGAGAAACAAATTCCAAAGGCTCCGAAGCCGGGGCCGCAGCATAAGACTGATTTACCGTAGTATCTTCAGGAGTTGTAGTTGTAGTAGCTGGAGGAGCCGTAAAAGCAAGCGGCGTAGAAGCAGCCACCGTAGGAGTATAAACAGCGCCAAAGGGAGAAAAATTAGTCGGGACCGGTTGAACAGGAGCAGCCGGACTTAAATAGTCGGCTGCGTTAAAAGCCGGTAGCGCAGTATCGGGCTGAAGAAACATACCGCCGCCCTGCTTCTCTACAGGACCACCGAGCTGCATGTGGGACGCCTGCCAATCCTTTAAGTCCATACGATACTCTCTACCACTATCGTAATCGCTCCTTCTTGGCTTTGGACCAACATTTACCGGAGGCGGAGGCATTGGAGGGGCCACCTGCGGCGGAGGCACTTGCGGGGGCATTGGAGGAGCTACAGGCGGCGGCTCCATTACCGGCGGCGCAGGCGGAATTACGACCCTATGGGATGAGTATGTTTCCTCTGGAGGTGTAGGCGTAGGGACAGTAGGTGTAGGGACAGTAGGTGTCGTCCAATACCCCAAATTAGGGTCGTAAACTTCTTCGGGCCGAGGAGGAATTACGTCTTTAGGCGGCGGGGCAACATACGACTCTCCTAAACCATCCGGACCAAAACCAGTATAGCCCGGTAAAAACTCATTACTCTCTTTAAGACGAAGCTCATCCGGCGTAAGTACCGCTGCCGGATCATACAACCGCTCTCTCATCTCGCGTAAGTACCGCTCCTCCATCCGATCCGATCTAGAGGAAGACGGCTCACTTTCCTGATCGGGGGCCGTAGGGCCGCCAAACTTTGTAGCACTCAGCCAGTCCCCATACGCCTGATTAAACGCGGCCTCCCCCTCTTTGGGGTCAACACCAGGACCGAGAAAATATTCCAATTTTGGCTGGGGGCTATCATAAGTGTATCCACCATAATTATTCGTAGGATTAGGCGAAACAGTAATAACTCCCGGAGTGTCCGTGCGAACAGTAGGTTCCCCTACCGTAGAAGCTGCCGCTCCCGTAGAAGCAGTAGGGGCCGGAGTGGCCGGAACAAAAGAAAGGGGTGACGTCGCCGTCGCCTGCGGAGTATAAACTGAACCAAAAAGAGCTGACGAGGGGGGCATAGGCTGGGCTGAAGTTGGTCCGGCAGGCATAAGATAATCAGAAGCGTTAAACGCCGGAATTCCCCCACCACCCGGCTGAAGAAACATGCCTCCGCCCTGCTGTTGTCCTATTGCGCCGCCCGTCTGCATATAAACTGTTCCACGTGGAACGTGCATTGGGCCAAGGCCCGTGGGGCGCGATGCGCTAGTTACTCCACCTCCGAAAGCAAAAGGAAGTTTTTCCTGTACTCCGGGCTCCATTTTTTTCGCATCTATCTGTTTAGTTACTAAAGCAATTTGCTTTTCTTTTTCTGCGATGCCCCTTGAAACAGGGACCTTCTCGGCATTTATTCTTCTGCGGGTAGCTGGAAATATGTTTTCATCCAACTGTCTGTTCAAAAAATGCTGGCGTCCCTCTAAACGAACTAAATCTTCCCGTAGCTTATTAAGCTGAGTCCTTAGCGCAGCTAACCCCTTAACCATAATAAGCCCCCGCGCGAATTCTTTGTGTGGCTTCTTCCAGACCCAGTTCATCACTGGGAACCTGAACAAAATTGCCCTGACGATAACGCATTAATGCCTGTGTCATACTGTCCACCAAATCATCGTGCTGCCCGTGTGGAAAAGCCGCACATTCCTCAATCATGTCCTCGGCCCAAGATTCATCCGGAGCCCACACCATGCCCGCTTCAAATAACGGAGAAATAGAGTGTACCCGAGATAACTTATCATTACCCTTACTTGGCGTAAAATTAACAACCGGTATACCTAATTTCTGCAACTCGTGCGTCAACGGCATACCCGTCGCCTTGGCCTCAATAATCACCGTCTCGGGGTCCCAAAAATTATATTGCTCCTGCGCAATTACCTTCAGTTCAGGAAAATCCCACCGCCCCTTCTTAACATCTAACAATATCAGCGCCGGAGTCCCGCCAATCTCCTCGGGATAAAATACCCCCCACGTGGTTATCGCACTAAAATCCGCCGTCTCCTTCTTTGAAAACGCCGTGTCATAACTCTGAATTACATACTGCAGATTGGGTACTTCCTCTTTGTCCCACTTCTTCCACCACTCCCGCTTCAATATCGAAAGCTCCTCCGCCGTGGGATTCTGCTGATACTGCGCGTTCCACTTGTACGCCGGAACCGAAGCCCGCACCTGCTCCAGCTCATGCTTTGACCAGAACTGCGGCCAGCACGGCTCGCCCGAAGGCATTAATGCCGGTAACTCCACTATCTCCCACTGATCCGCCAACGGGTCCTTTGCCTGTGCGCGAATAAGTTGCGCGGTCATGTCCTTCTCCGACCACCGAGTCTGTACCAACACAATAGACCCACCCGGCTGCAACCGCTGACGAGGACCACCTGTGTACCAATCCCACGCCTGCTCAAAACCACTATTGGATAAAGCAGTCTGCTCCGAATGCGGATCGTCAATAATAATTAAATCACCACCACGACCCGCTAAGTTCGAGCCCACACCCACGGCGTAGTACATTCCACCACGCTTCGTGTCCCACCGGCCCGAGGCTTTACTGTCTGCCGACAAAGTGGTGTCTGGAAAAATATCTTTATATTCCTCTGTCTCAAGCAAATTCTTAGTCTTACGACCAAAGTTAACCGCAAGCTCCGTGGTGTGCGTTGCCTGAATAATTTTCATGGCGGGACTCCTGCCGATCATCCAGGCAGGAAACAAAAAGGAAGCAAACTCACTCTTGGTATGCCGAGGCGGCATGTTGATAATTAAACGCTTAATCTCACCGCTGGCAATCTGCTCCAGCTTCTTGGCAATAATTGAATGATGATTGCCCGCAATAAACTCAGGCCACATGGCCCGGACAAAATCTAAAAAATTACTCTGACAGTCATCTACTTTTTGTAATTGAGCAAGACGCAACTGCAAACGCAGAAGTTTCGTCTCATGCTCAACAGGGTTCACGGTGCGAGGACCCTGAACAGTCCGTCCCAATCCACGAAGGGACCCTGAAACTCAGCAACAGGTGTGGAACCTTTCAGACCTTCCATCACCAGATTCACCGCTTCTTCCGCCTTAAACAACAGAATTCGATAATCCTTGCTGTTTATTTTCTGATGCTTGACCAGAATCCACGAGCTCGAATGCTGATGCCTTGTCAAAAAACTAACTTGATGGGGGCGTAAACCAACCTTATTGCCATTACAAAATTTTAGTTCGACAAGGTGAAAATTACCTTTTTCGTCACAGAGCAGAACGTCCGGGACTCCGGGCAAAGCCCATGTCTCTAATCTAGTGGGTAATATCTGGCGTTTGGTCTTCTTCAAACCCTCCCGGACTTGCTTCCACAGGCCCGACTCTCTTTGCATCGCTGACGCTGGTATCTGTTTTTTCGCTACCGGTCTTGGCATAAGACTTAATCTCCTCAATAGCCTCCATCACTTCTTCCTTACTCATCTGGTCTATGCTGCCGTGACGGATCTCGCTTTTATTAATGTATATATCTCCCTGCGCCTGACCTCTTCGGTACTCCGCTTGAACAGCCGCAGAGTACGCGCCGTTGCCCAAAGCCTCGTCTCGAATTGTTTGGAGGTCCCTTATGTGCCGTCCATAGGTCACACCGAACTTTGCATCTAGTTCCATTCGGTAACGGTTAATTTCGGCCACAACATGAGGGCTTATATCAGGGTGAGTAAGCTCATAAGCACGAGTATGTGCCGACGTTGCTGAGTATCCAGCATTGATTGCCGCCTCTCGTAAAGTGATTTGACCGTCCTTTGACACCAGTTCGCGTACAAAGAGCTGTTGTTTGCGCGTTAATCGCGATTTAGCAGTTAATTTTTTAGCCATAATGGCCGAATCGTATCACAGTTAAGCCGATATCGTTTTTCACGGTATTGTTTGTCAAAAACTCACCCTTAACCCTTACACCCACACTCACCCGTTATTAATATCTCCTTCAATATACAAAATTTGAAGCTATAACCAAAAAAGCATGCTTCGAGGGGTCCCTAAATACATATTTTCACCTAGGCGCTGCATATTTTTACGGTGGGAGCTAATGCCAGGGTACAAGTAATCGCCACATTTACCGGGAAAATACGCTTTTTAATCACGGTCCGTGGGCCATTTTGCGCTAATCGCGGGCCGTGGCGCGTGCTCGCCGGGTAGACTTTCGGACATTTTGGCACATGGATGGCGGGCCGTGGTGCGCGGATCAGCGCGCGCATCTTGGTACGTTTTGCGCAATCCTCAAGGCGCGGCGCGCGGCTGCGTTAACTGGTAATGACTGCGCAAAAAAAAGCCGGGCACAAGGCCCGGCCGTGGGTTGGGTTGGCGTTCAATCAGTGACCAGCGTCCACCAATTCCTCCGCCAGTTCGTAGGCCTTGTTATAGGCACTATCCCGCAATTCCTCGCGTCCACTAGCTATGCCTAACGCCATCATTTGCAATTGAAACACTATTCGCTCCGCTTTTGTGCTTTCGTTCTCCATATTTATCTCCAGTTACATTTAAGTGAGCTCTTATAATAGCGCATAAAAAAAAGGCCCGCACTCTGGCGGGCCTTGGGTTGGGGTTGGTGGGACTAGGCTACGGCGGCGGCGTTACATTCCTCACTGCAGCACCGCTGGCCCGGTGCCTGTGGCCTAAACTCAGTACCGCACCAATAACACGCCTCGACACTATCGCGCCATGAGTCCGGGCATCCGCTCTCATGACAGTAAACGCCGTTAATTGTGACGGCGGCACAGCTCGAGCAATTCATACCGTAAAAACCATAACGCCGTCGGATGTTTCGGCCACTGTGCAACAATAGCGGATGTCTTGGCCGTACGCCTCACGGTTAAAATACTGCTGTAAGTGGTCAGGGATACTGTCGAGTATTCCCGTTTCTTCGATAGTTTCGTCTACAAACTCTGACCAAGAATCAGCGCGAGCGGCAAAGTGATCGAGAATGTAGCGAATTGAATCAGTACCGCCAACTTGATCGAGCCACGCCGCTACAATCTCGCGGTCTCGCTTATTCAATGCCAACCATTCCCAAAGCCTCGAGTCACAATATGACTCGCCGTAGAATTCTGTTGGGAAGTTTTCAAAATCTTGAAACATTAGCTCGGGGTCGTGTTCGTTCTTGTGTAACTTCCGAGCGGCATCATAGAATTTTTCTTCGGTGTTGTACTCATCTAAAGATAACCACTTACCGGCAATACTGCCGCTGTTATATTTGCCATAAGTGCCAACGTAAATTGCTGGT
>VTLG01016566.1_pt1 | contig 24668 bp, 36 predicted proteins | sample 4694571 | NCBI WGS metagenome assembly VTLG01 (sample SAMN12604809, study PRJNA352737) | marine metagenome | biome: ENVO:00000447; feature: ENVO:00000209|ENVO:00000569|ENVO:01000036; material: ENVO:00002151; isolation source: viral sequences binned using virsorter ...
ATCTGGAATGGTTTGCTGGTCAAAATAAGACCACAAGCTTTACGTTTGTTCTTCCTAGTAATACTAAGTATTATTCTCTTAATGCACCCAACATTACTGGCATGACTGTCGAGAAGTTTATAGAGAGTACCCATGGCGGATGACAATATAATATATCTCTCTGACCTAATTGAATCTAAAATCAAGAAGGAACAGGAGATTGAATATTACATTGAAAGTATGAAAAGGTTGCAGAAAAAGGTTAATGAGTTAGAGAAAGAAATAAACCTCACTAGCTTAATTATTCAGATGATTGAGCAAGAAAGAGTCTTGACAATTGAAGAGAAACAGAGTAAAATAATACATGTATTGGGTGCAAACAAGAAATTGGAAATAGAAGATGAAAGTTGATATAGATACCGTTATTGCAAATTTAAAAGAAGTGTTTGATCCAGAGATATCAATCAACATCTATGACTTGGGGTTGATCTATGATATAGAGATAGACCAGAAGGAGCAAGAGGTAAAGATTACACATACGTTAACAAGCGCGTTTTGTCCGTTTGCAGATTCAATCGTTGAGGATATATATTCTGCTGGGATGAAAAATACAAATGCAATGCACTGCGAAGTGATAACCACTTTTGATCCACCTTTTACTATGGATAGTGTACCGGAAGAAACTAGAATGGCTATGGGTTGGTAAATGAATATTTTCTACTTAGATCGTGATCCTAAAATCGCAGCAGAAATGCATTGCGACAAGCACGTTGTCAAGATGATACTTGAGAGTGCTCAGATGATGAGCACTGCACATAGGGTCTTAGATGGAGATGCTTATGCAGATGATAAAAGACTATACAAAGTCGCACACAAGAACCACCCTTGCACTGTTTGGGTTAGGTCTAGTCGCGACCATTATGACTGGCTGTTCCAGTTATGGGTCCACCTACTTGAACAGTACACGACCCGCTATGGTAAATATCACAAGTCCGAACTTCTCTTACATGGGTTGTGTACCGATCCAAAGGCGATACAAAGAAACGGGTTCGTTGACCCTCCGCAATGTATGCCGGCCTACTGTAAGAATGACGATACGGTAGAAGCATATCGGACATATTACCTACTTGAAAAAATGTCATTCGCTCAGTACCGCAATGGAAACAAACCATACTGGATGGAATGGATTGACGGTAAAGATGCGTTTAATGCAGATATATACAGGGGAGCAGTATGAAGAAGAATATTGAAAATCGTCGCGTGAGGGCCCTCGAGCGTTTGGAGGGTTCTAAGTTCTTTCCCAAAGTTCTCAAGAATGGTAAGAAGAGAACCAAAAAAGATTGGGAAAAAAGAAAGGAGAATGAGATTAAAACTCTCAAAGACAGAGTTAGAGTTTCATAAATAAATGCATGACTGATGTATTTGCAGATTCCGACACGAAAAAACCGGCGGCATTCAAGTCGCCGGTGTCTCTTACTGCTTCAGCAATAGAGTACTTAACATCTGTATTAGTTGCAAATGAACCAGAAAGTCCAGGCTCAGACCACGTATCACTTGGCGTAAAGGGTGGTGGCTGCAGCGGATTAACTTATGTCTGGGACTTCGCAAGCAACTGGCCAGATGTACATTGGTCTAATCCCATAGAAGGTGTATTAGTTCTTGACCCCTTTGCAGAAATGCATATAATAGGGTGTGAGATAGATTTTGTGAAAGAACTAGGCGGATCGTTCCTAAAGATAAACAATCCAAATGCAGTAGCCAGTTGTGGGTGTGGAGAGAGTTTTAATACATAAAGGATTGATATGCCGACTTATGATTTCTTGAATGAAAAAGATAATGTAGAATTTGAAGCCTTCTTCTCAATCAAAGAGAAAGAAGAATTTCTATCGGAACATCCCCATATCCGACAACTACCCCCATCACAAGTAAATATCATTTCCGGCTCCGGTATGAGAAACGATGACGGATGGAATGAAAACATGGCGCGATTAGCCGCAGCCAATCCCAATACACCTTTAGCGGATAAAGTCGGTAGTCGATCAAGTAAGGAAGTTAAGACGCAAAAAGCAATAGAGAAGTGGAGAAAAGCGAGATCAAGGAGTTTACGATGAAGTAATAACCCCTAACAAAAGGAAGTCCATATGTCACATACAGACGTTTCTGCATACGAAGATAATAATATTTCATACATTGGACCGTTAACAAAAAGAGAAAGACGACAATTAAAAAAGAATAAAACTAAAAATAGAAAAGGGGGCACAGGAATAAGACTCGAAAATATAGAACCAATAACAAACGCACAAACTCGAGCATTCCAAGCTTTTAACTCTGAGAAAAATGTACTTCTTCATGGGGTAGCAGGAACAGGAAAAACATTTATATCATTATTCTTAGCTTTACGAGACATACTAGATCAGTATGATGATAAGAATACCATACATTTAATTCGTAGTGTAGTGCCCACTAGAGACATGGGGTTTCTACCTGGCAGTCAAAAGGAAAAATCCAAAGCATATGAAGCACCTTACTATTCCGTATGTAGTGAACTATTCAATAGAGGTGATGCATACGATATACTAAAACAGAAAGGAATTATTCAGTTTAATACAACTTCTTTCATAAGAGGGTTGACATTGAACGATAGTATTGTTATAGTAGATGAGTGCCAGAATATGACATGGCATGAGTTAGATAGTGTGATTACCCGCCTAGGTGATAACACTAGAGTTATATTTTGCGGAGACTTTAGGCAGTCTGATTTCCGTTGGGATGATGAGAAGGAAGGCTTGCACGATTTTATGAGAGTCATTAAGAGAATGAAGTCTTTCGATTTTGTTGAGTTTGATAAGGAAGACATTGTAAGAAGCGATATTGTAAAGGAATATATAATATCTAAATTGGAACTAAACATGACATAGGAATGAAATGAAATTATATCATGAATTTTTTGGAAGTGAAGAATATCAAAATAGAAGGTCTGAAGTCTGGCTTCTAGATGAACCTAGAACAGATGGCGGTGATTGGTTTGTGAAATTCTTTGAGAATGATTCTCATATAGGTGACAGACTTATAGTTGACCATACCGAAAGGTATGCTGAAGACTGTGCAGAAAATTGGGTGATCGGTGTAATTAAAGGTTGACATTGACCAGAATATTTGGTATAGTATGTAAGTAATAATTAGAGTGGAAGATTGTTATGATACCAAAGATTTTAGAGGATGTTGGAATTTTTCTGAATGAAGTTGATATTCCTATCTGCACAAGACACAGTGATGGAAGGCTTAATAGTGCAGAAGATGAGACTACAATCATAAATATTTTACAGAAGAAATATGGTAAGGAAAACATCATTGAGGGGGTTCCTCGTCATTGGTGGGATGTAAAAATTTTTGATTATTGCACTAATATAAAATCCTCTACTTATAAAACTGCTGATAACTTTTCTGCTAAAGGTGCAGTATTACATTCTCTCACAAATATGAGTGAGGAAGAAATAACTAAAATTAAGTCGTGGCCTGAATTTGAAAATTCACTCAGGGGCAAGAAAGATGAGGACAATAATAGAGATTATTATTGCTTAGTTCTTAATAAGGAAACAAATGAAGTTTTGATGCAGGGACTAAAAACCTTGACAAAATTAACACCAAACGGAAACAATTTACTGTTTCAGATCAATTGGAGTAAGAACAAAGAAATAATCGAAAGAACACATAAAGAAGGGTATGAATTTTTGATCGGTGCTTTTGTAGAATCTGTTAGGAAGAAAGTAGGGATACACGAAGGTTATGAAACTCTATTATGAAACTCTATAATTCTTCTTGCTTCAAAATCTTTCCTAAACTGGATGACAATTCAGTCGACATGGTGTGCGTCGATCCGCCATATGGAACGACAAGCATCGATTGGGATAAGGTGCTTGACTTTGATCAAATGTGGAAGGAACTTGACCGCATCGTAAAACCAAATGGCAATACCATCATCTTTGGTTCGCAACCCTTTTCATCTCTTGTTATATGTTCAAACATAAAGAATTTCAAGTATGAATTGGTATGGAACAAAAACAAATGTGGATCGCCCGGACTTGCAAAAAAACGGCCGCAGAAAGTTCATGAGAATATCATGGTCTTTCAAAGAAAGCCCAAGGGTGCAACATACAATCCTATAATGGAGAAGGGTGACGCATATAAAAGGAAATCAAAGAAGAAGGATGAAGAGGGTAACCCTGTAGGTTATGGTAGTAATAAAAACACACATGGATACGGCTTTGGAAATAAAAAAATGATGAAGAGTAGTAACAAGGGCATAAGATATCCCAAGAGCATACTTCATGCATCAAGGAACTTTTCTGCACAACAGACAGTTCATCCTACACAGAAACCGACCAACCTTCTTAACTGGTTGATTATGACGTATAGTAATGAGGGTGACACTGTAATGGACTTTACAATGGGCAGTGGTTCATGTGGAGTTAGTGCTAAATTAACAGGAAGAGAATTTATCGGTATAGAACTAGAGAAAGAATACTACGACATTGCTGTTAAAAGAATTAATGAGGTCAATCTTTTACAAGCAGGAAGCGTAACACCAAAAGAACATCAATTAACAACTCAAATTTCAAAGGATATGAAAACATTATGAAACTTAATGAACATAAAGAAACAACACTTGAACAATGGATTGCTTTGCCAGATCATCCAGTACAACGTGACATCAAGGAGCGTGATCTTGGACACTTAAAGTATTTGCTGCCAGATCATTTAGAAGTGAAAGCAGCAAAACTCACCAAAGATATTACGGACCCAGACACCGGAAAGATGTATAAAAAAGGAGAAGAGTATAAAGTTGATGGTCACGGCAGAAGTTATACATGGGAGAATTGTCTCTCTGATAAACAACCATCTTCTGTGAATGTCACAGTTTTTGAAGTTAGCACTTGGGAAGAGTTTGAAGGTTTGTATGATCGTCAAGATAGCAACACTGCAACAGAGAAGGGCAAAGAGAAGTTCGTCGCTCGACTCAAGAAGCCGGGTTGGGATGTCGTTATTACTGATAACAAGTTGAAATTAGTAGCGCCCATTGGTTATGCTGCTAAACTTCTTGATTCAAATAAGCATACCAAGGCAAGTGGTTTGTCTACTCATCAACTAAATCTTGCAGTATCAGAATTTTATAAAGAATATAAAGTCTTGGAAGAACATGTCTGTTCTGGTAGCACTAAACTTCATAGGAAGAGTAAATCTAATAAGTTCGATTGGAGTCCTATTATCACTGCGTCGGCACTTATTGCATTGAAGTCTTTTAAGGTTACTTCAGAGTTGCTTGAATCAAGGGACATTGATGATCCTCAGTATGTAAATGCTCTTAGACTTGTTGAGTTGTTTAAAACTATCAATAAAGGTGGTAAAGATACAATGTCCGAGCCATGGAATCCAGTAACACATATTGTTAATGAATTCGATACTAATTGTGTAGTTTTGGTACAAGACGCATACGGATATCCCGTGCTAAATGAGGGGGAATCTCAGAAGGCAATTTCTTTTGTCCTTTACTGGATTTTGCAACACATGAAGGAATCTAAAAATATGCCAGCAAATCTTCCTAAGAAAAAAGATGATTGGGCAAAGATGGCAAGTAATTTTCCAGAGATTGTAAGGGATAAATTTACACCTCTATACCATCCAACCAATCTTAACAATATTCTCAAGCTTGCTTCTTAGGAGAACAAATGACAACATAATGTTTAATCACCTTAATCATGAATTTGATGTTGATCTAGTAACAGAGAACATTAACGGGAAGCGCCATTACGTGACGCCTTCCGGTGATAAGTATCCTTCTATTACAACAGTCCTATCAATACTATCTCGCGAAGGTATTATGGCCTGGCGCGCTCGTGTAGGTGAAGAAACTGCAAATGCAATTTCAAGAAAAGCAGCACGGCGAGGAACTAATGTTCATTATATGTGTGAAGATTATATAAATAACAAATTAGATACTAGTAAATTTCTTCCAAACGAAAAAGAGTTGTTTTATTCGATAAAGCCTACAATAGACAATCATATAAACAATATACACGCACAAGAATTAACACTTTATTCTGATTATCTAAAGGTGGCTGGAAGAGTAGATTTAATCGCTGAATTTGATGATAAGTTATCTATTATTGATTTTAAAACATCTAATAAAAAGAAGAAAAAAGAATGGATATCAAATTACTTTCAGCAGACTTCAGCATATGCGGTTATGTATGAAGAAAGGACAAAGATTCCTGTTTCCCAAATCGTAGTTCTTATTGCAGTTGAAAATGATCACCCACAGCTGTTTGTGGAAAAGAGAGATGATCATATTCATGACTGTATAGGCACGATAGAAAGATATTATTCGGAGAACTATAATGACGTTAGATGAAATTCATTCTGAAGTAACTAGTAATGAAACAGTACTATTCATGAAAGGATCACCTGTGTTTCCGCAATGTGGGTTTTCAGCAAGAGTAGTATCCATGCTAGAGAATGTAGGTATTAAGTACATAACTTATGATGTATTAGCAGATGCAGAATTAAGAGAGAACATTAAGACTTATTCTGATTGGCCTACTATTCCTCAATTGTATATGAACGGTGAATTTGTCGGTGGTTCTGATATCGTCGCGGATATGTACGAAAGCGGAGAGTTGAAAAAGTTAGATTTTTAACTTGACATTACCTTGAAAATATTATATACTAAATATGTTGTCACGTTGAAGAGGACAGTAAAACTAAACTGGACGCGGGGGCAGTACCCGCCGCCTCCACCAAGAGTAGATTAGTAAATCTGGGCATCAACTAGATGCGGTAAAAGGTAGCTCCTTATCCAACAACTCTAGTGATGAAAATACAGTTGATGGAAGGTGGCCACCTAAAGTCTGAAACTAGTCTACTTCTGATGGGGGCGAAATAGGATCGACAGGTAGATAATAGGAAATCGGAGTGACAGGGTTGACCGCCTCATAGGTCAATAAAGTAAACGCAAACGATAACTTTGCACCCATGGCTCTCGCAGCGTAAGCTGTGTTAGTCGGAGTTTCGGTAGGTTCCTTGGCAACAGAATAACCTACCACTTCATTATGTGTAGGCGAGAGTAAATATCTTAAATCACACAAGGAATTCAAGTATGAAGAAAATTGTTCTTGGTATTGCTCTAGCAGTCGGGGTTTCTACTGCTGCTTCCGCAAAAGGTATTAAACCAGATTTTGCTTTGGTTTCTGATACAGAATATAATGTTACGCAAGAAACCACTAACACAGAGTTTGGTGTAACTGCTGGAATCAAAGGACTGAACTTGAGCTTACTTCCAAACTGGAATTGGGATGACCAAGAAATTTCTAACATAGAAGTTTCTGCCGGATATACTTTTGATGTTACTGATAAGATTTCAGTAACACCTTATGGTGAAATGAATTTCGATGATGAACTTTCATCCGGTGATAAAGTTGTTGGTATTAAAACTAAACTGAAATTCTAACGTTAGTGGGGGGAGTTAACGCTCCCCCCTTTTATTATGAGGAAGTGATGAAAGAAAAACATAAGAAAGCACATATGAGAGCAGCGTTAGAGTACGCAAAATGTAGTACTGCTGTTCGTGCTAAGGTTGGCTGTCTTATCGTAAAAGACAATAGGGTTATTTCTATTGGGTATAATGGTATGCCCTCTGGATGGTCTAATGTGTGTGAAAGAACCATCAGCGAACCACACCAACCAGATACAGAACGATTAGAAACCAAGCGTGAAGTTCTTCATGCAGAAACCAATGCAATTGCTAAGTTAGCACGTTCATCAGAAAGTGGTGAGGGTGCTTATGTATTTACTACTCATGCGCCATGTATAGATTGTGCGAAGTTGATATATCAATCAGGAATAGCAAAGGTATATTATCACTTCCCATATAAGAGTGATGTTGGTATCACCTTTTTAGATAAATGTGAAATTCCAGTGTTTCAATTATCGTGGATTAGCTAGCAATCCACGCTCGGGTGATGACGTAATACATCCGCGTGAGCCCACGGTAAGCTCATATAGGGGAACTCAAACTGGGTTCCCCTTTTTTTATGCTCTTCCTTATATAAATAATAGGTAACAGGAGGACTTAGATGGAAGCATTTAAACTTATTGCTGATCTAGGGTTTTCTATTGCAGCAGTAGTTGGTGGTGGTTTCTTTATCATTTTACTATTGAAATATATTCTTGAAAGTGTGGTGAGTCGTGCTCAGGGATTAAATGGAATGATCTCTGCACTTGATAATCGTGTAAAAACTATAAACAATGAAATTGTGAGGTTAGATGCATTGATTTGTCATGCATTGAATATCAAACCTGACACTAGAAGATTATCAGCTGCTGACGGCAAGGAAGACGCTAGAAAGGATTAATATGCAAGAAATAGTCGATTTGATTAATCAGTATGGCGTACCTACAGTAGTTGCTGTAGGCATGGCCTATTTCATATATTACATATGGAAGTTTGTGACTGCAAACATTTTACCAGCATTAGGAGAAGCATCAACAACGCTGGTTAATCTTATCGACAGGATAAGAATGCTAGATAATGATATGATACGATTAGATCAGAAGATCAATACGATTATTGAATATAAAGAACTGGAAGAAGAGAGAAAGAAAGTCACAAAGAAGGTGACAAAGAAATGAAAAAGTTTCTCATATTATGGTCTACATTAATAGCGGTTGCATGGGCAACTAATGCAGCAAGCGGTGAATTAATTCATAAATGGAAATCACCTTCTTTTAGTGGAATAGGAACAAGCGCCCATTTCTTGACTATTGAGAATCAAGAGTTTACTCGTAAGGCTGAAATTAAAGCAAAGAGAGAATCCGCAGCAGCTAAATTAATATCAGCAGCAAAGAATACAAATTACGCAAAATTTATAGATAATTTGGAGTCAAGAATATTTGCAGAGTTTTCAAAGCAGTTAACAGATAATTTGTTTGGTGAATCATGTGGAACAACTTATACGACAGTTGATGGAGTAACAACACAAAATACGTTGAATCCAGAAATAGGAAACACAGATGGCGTTGGCAGTAATTGTACTGGAACATATACATTTAATGATACAACAGTTACTTACACGAAGGATGTTACGAATGACAAAGTTACATTGGATATAGCAGGGCCTGATGGTAGTCAAGTTATTAGTTTGCCTCTTAACGATTTTCAGTTCTAGTCTAATGTTCGGGTGTGCTGCTGTAGTACAACGTGATCCACCTACATCAACAACCGAATTATTATACGAGAAATTAGAAGAAATATCACCTCCTGCACGAAAGGTTCCGATAGCAGTCTATTCATTTACAGATATGACTGGCCAAAGGAAACCCGGTGATGGTGTAGCGTTAATAAGTATGGCGGTTACTCAAGGCGCTCATGTATGGCTTTTACAGTCATTAAAACGTGCTGGTGGTGGTGAATGGTTTCTGGTTACAGAACGTATTGGGTTAGACAATCTGTTAAAAGAAAGACAGATTATACGTCAAACGAGACAGACACATGGTGACAAAGATAAATTAAAACCGTTGTTATTTGCTGGAGTGTTAATTGAAGGTGGTATTGTAGGATATGATTCTAATACAGCAACAGGAGGGATTGGAGCTCGACTACTAGGAATTGGACCATCAACTGAATACAGAGAAGATAGAGTATCTGTTGGTATAAGATTAGTATCAGTTAGTACTGGTGAAATCTTATTAGCAGTTAGTAGTGAGAAGACTATACTAAGTACAAGAATGTCTGCTACAGTGTTTAGATTCTTAGATATGGGAACTAAACTACTAGAAATAGAGGCTGGATATACAGAGAACGAATCTGTAACATATGCAGTAAGAAAAGCTATCGATAAGGTAATTATCGATATGATAGAAGAGGGAACAAAAAAAGGCCTGTGGAAATTTAAAGAGGAAAAGAAAACTCATAATAAGGAGATAAAAGGATGAACAAGGTAATTCTTGCATTTATAATGTTTTTTATTATGACGAGTGCAAGTCTTGCTGACAGCAATGTCTACATCACACAGTCTGGTGCTGCTTTAGACCTAGACATAACTATGGATGGAAATGGAAATGCTGTCGGTGCATCAAACGACAGAACACTGCTTACTGGTGCTAACTTAGATGTTGATATTGATCTAATTGGTGCCACTAATACGATAACTGGTGATTTTATCGGTGCTGGTGAATCAGGATCAGACGATCTAAAAATACATCAAACTGGTAGTACTAATACTACTGCATTAAATGTTGGTGCTTCGGCAGCAACGGATGATGTAAAAATCTTAGAAACCAGAGTGGGAAGTAGTGGTGCAACCACATACACAATTGGTAATGCAGCTACAGTTCAAGATGTTAGTGTCACTGTAGATGTTATTGGTGATGATATTGATATAACACTTGTGGAAAATTCATCCAGTACTGGATCGGATAAAACAACTGATATTGATATTGGAACGGATAGTGATGACGTTGATATAGCTATTACTCATACTGGTGCAGGCGCACACAAAACAAAATTGTTATGCACTGGTTCTTGTGCTGGTAGTGATTTTACTATGTCACAGACTGGAGCAAATAGTACAGATGTTGATATAACGGTGACAAATGCAACTAGTTCAGATGTTGATATCACTATTACGGATTAAAATAATTGCAATCTTGTTGGTTCTATTGCCACAGTTATCATATGCTGCAGCAATTGGTAATGTAGTACTACAAAAGGGTGTTACGTCTGTTGAGAGAAAAGGAACGGAATCTGGCCTTAACCTAGATTCTGACATTATGTTTATGGATAATGTCAAAACTGGTAAAGGGGAAGTTGGTATCACATTTATAGATGATACTAACGTGGCAGTGAGTAGTCAAAGTTCTCTTATTATAGATGATTTTGTTTATGACCCTAATAGTGCTGAGGGTTCTAAGTTAGTATTTAAAATAGCTCTCGGTACAGTTAGATATGCAAGTGGTAATATTGCAAAACTCAATAAACAAAATGTTGATATTCGTACTCCAACTGCCAGAATAGGTGTTCGGGGCACGGCATTTAGTATGACGGTGGATGAGATAGGTCAATCACTTATTATATTGCTACCAAATGTTGATGGGACTGTAGGAGAAATATCAGTGGAATCTGATATAGGTCAAGTGATACTAACTAAAGCGTTTCAAGCAACGTCTGTTAGATCAAGAGAAGCTGCTCCTACAAAACCAAAAATACTTGACCTAACAGAAGATATGATTAATAATATGTTAATCGTTAAACCACCTAAAGAAAAGGTAGAGCTAGCAGCCGCTGGGCTTGAAGATAAAAAGAAAAAGAATCTAGGAAATTTCTTAGATGAAGAGAAGGAGATTGATAAAAACTGTTTAGAGGAAGAATGTGAAGGTCAAGAAGAAGAGGGTGGGTTTACTAGTTTAGATATTAATCCTCTAGATGTTAGCTTGCTATTAAATGTACTAACGGAATTAAATAAAAAATACAAAAGACCAAACAGAATATTAGCAAGAACACTATCTGGTACAGATGGCAGAGTTGCCGGATATAACCCAGAAACTTTAGTTACAACTCTTATAGATGGTGACATAGTTCAATTGATTCGAGAATATGATAGCAGTATCGTAGACATTACTTTAGATAGAGTAGATGGTCATAAAATTAACATAGATCAAAAAGGTAGCGTGGTGCCGGAGATAAGAACAGATGAAGCGGGTTATTCTTCTACTATTGACATTACTATTCAGTAGTATCACTACTGTCGCATATGCTGAGGATGTTCTGATTATACATCAGGGATATGGTAACACTGCCTCTAAATGGAAGAATAGATTAGAGGATGTTGGTCATACTGTAACATCTGTAAATATGAGTAGCTCTAGCTTTCCAAGTGATACTACATCTTACGAACAAATATATGATATTAGATACCAAAATGCACATGCTCTAACAACCTCACAAAAGAATGCATATCAAGCCTTACTTGCAAGAGGCGGAACTTTATTTCTTAATACTGAAAATCCCTACTCAGGCCACCAAACACGAAACACAGGTATAGCTACTTTTATAACATCTTTAGGTGCTGGAACTGTAACTTATAGTAGTTCTTATGCTGGTAATGGTACACAATGGAACACTACTCATTCATACGTAGATGGCATGAGTGGTACTTTGAGAATGCCAGCTGCTGGTACGTTTTCAGCACTAGGTAATGGAGATTGGTTGGTAAAGGATGCAGATGGAGATGTAGTAGCAGCAGTATGGTATGGTGAAGATTTAGACAATGCTTATAGTGACGGTATAATTTTTGTGTTCACAGATATTAACTACGCATCCCATAGCACATATTATACTAATAACAACAAAGCATTTATGAATGCATTGCGTACTGCTCTAGCAAGTACATTCAACCAACCAACTAGTGCTGTAACCATATCAGCAGGACAAAGTACAAAAAGAACTGCTGCGATAAATGCTAGTATAGAAAATGATTGTAATATTTGTATAGTACAATCAGGTGCCAACCCCACAATTAACATACAACAAGACGGTGAGGATAATTTTATTGTGGATAAAGATTGGTCAGGGCCTGCTACTGTAACAGGAGACAATCTCGTATTAACTATAAAACAAGGCAATGTAACTACAACTGGTAGCAGTGATGAGAATGGGATAGGATTATATATAAATGGGAACAATACAAACTTAACGATAAGTCAAGGTGATCGTGCAAACGATCAAGGTGAGCATAAAATGGTAGTAGATATTACTGGAAATTCTAATGTCATGAACTTTACTCAATATGATGGTGGAACATTATCAAAGCATTTTCTTGATGTAGACATAGATGGTGGTAGTAATAATCTAACAGTCACACAAAAAGACAATAGTCAAAAGACAATGTTCTTAGATGTAAATGGAAACAGTAATGAGGGAACCTTTATACAAGAAGATACTGGAACTCACTATCTTGACGTTACACTAGATGCAGACCATGAGGTGAATATTACTCAACGTGGTAGTGGTAATCATGGAGCAAGAGTTAACTTAGATGGTCACAGTACTGACTTTGATTTAATTCAGCAAGGTAGTAGTGCTCAATATTATAATTTAGATAATACGTGTAGTAACGCTTTAGGCTGCACAATATCAACAACGCAGGGCACACAATGAAAAAATGGATAATATCATTATTGGTAATTTTAGTTCTATGTGGCCTTCGTTATACAGACCCTTGGTTCCTAGATATGGTGCGAATGAAAGCACTAGATCAACATCAGCGCGCTCAAGAGTATTCTTCTTTAGATAGTATAGTCACAGTAGAGATCAACAATGAAACAATCAAGAAAAAGGGCCAATGGCCGTGGGATAGAAACACACTATCAAACGAAATTATCAGAATGTATCAGCGAGGTGCTGCTCTGGTTGTACTTCCCATATTATTTGCAGATGCAGATAGAGGTGGTCAAGATAAAGCGCTCGCAAAAACCCTAAGAAAAACTCCCACAATTATCGGTCAAATACCCACTATGGATGATAATGATTCTGGTGTAACGCGAGGTGTTGCAGCAGTTGGTGCCGATTGGTCACCTTGGGTATACCGATATCCAGGCGTAATTGGTCCTATACCAGAACTAGCAGAGAGTGCTAATGCTGTAGGTATGATGATTATTGCACCAGAGAAAGATGGTGTGGTAAGGCGATTGCCTTTGGTGGTTGCAGTGGATGGTAAGTTGTATCCTTCTATGAGTATGGAAATACTACGCATGGCTGCGGGTGATATATCATACCAGATAAAGACAGGCGTTGCGGGTGTTGAGAAACTACGCATACCTAAGTTCAAAATGATTGATACAGATGCACACGGTAATATTTGGTTAGACTTCAAATGGAAGACGCCAGTATATCCCTTGCATGAAGAACTACCGGATTTAGCAGGGAAGATTGTTATTGTATCTATGACTGCATCAGGTCTAGATAACCCTATAGCAACGCCTGTAGGGGTCGTACATTCGCATGATCTTATAGGCTCTGCATTATCTACCATGATAACAGGTAGAAACATTACCCGCCCATATTGGACTGATTTAGCAGAACTTGGTGCATCTTTTTCTATTGCCATCGTGATAGTAATTATGGTATTATTATTACCTTGGTACTTTGGTGCGACCTTCATGCCTGCAGCGCTTGTAGGTTTGTTCTATGGAAGTTCTTACCTCTTTACCAAGCATGATTATTTGGTGGATTGGAGTTATCCAGTATTCACTGTATTTGTCGCATGGGCCCTCGCGGCGTTCTTGCGGTTCATGGCAGAACATAAATTGAGGATGGAAATTAAGAAACAGTTTGAGCATTACCTTGCACCAGCGATGGTTAAGAAACTACAGAAGAACCCCGAGCTATTACAATTGGGTGGAGACACAAGAGAGCTTACATTACTGTTCTGTGATATACGCGGGTTTACACCTATCAGTGAGCAATTTAAATCTGATCCACAAGGGTTGACGAAACTAATCAATAGGTTCCTTACGCCAATGACTGATATCATCATGAAAAATCACGGGACGATTGATAAGTATATGGGTGATTGTATTATGGCGTTTTGGAATGCACCTTTAGATGTAGAAGACCAGCGTAAGTTAGCTATCCAAACTTCACATGAAATGTTTGAGCATCTTGAAAAATTAAACAAGGAATTGATAAGTGAAGATTCCTTACCTATCAATGTTGGAATAGGACTTAATACAGGAGATGTAGTTGTAGGTAATATGGGTAGTGACCAGAGATTTGATTACAGTTGCTTGGGTGATGCGGTTAATCTGGCCGCACGGTTAGAAGGGCAATCTAAGGAGTATGGACTAATGTTGATAATAGGCGAAGATACCGCTAAAGATATGGAAAATGACTTTGTTATAATTGAGTTGGATACGATTGCAGTTAAAGGTAAAACTGAACCTGTAAAGATATACACTTCTATTGGGACTTATAATGAACTCAATCCTACTATGAATTGGCATATGGCCAAACAGCAGCACAACAAGTTCTTAGAATTCTATAGAAATAAAAATTGGATGCTTGCCAGAAAATGGATTAGCGATTTGAAAGAAGAATTCAACGGACTGATGGTTGGGTATTATGATATGATGCGGGAACGAATTGAACAATTAGAAAAGGAAGACCTTCCTGATGATTGGGATGGTGTGTATAGGGCTACTACTAAATGAAATATGACTTTATTATATTTACTCCATTTAATAAATCAAGATTTATCGGAGCATATAAAATAGCAAAAGTTTTACGCGATGAAGGATACTCTGTAAAGGTAATTGATTTCTTATTTGATTTTTTGAAGAATAGTGATTCCTTATTCCTATGGCTAAGAGAGCACACACATAAGACTACCGTGTTTGGTTTTTCTGGTACATTTATGAGCTTTGCAATTCTAAGTGATGAGGAAGTTCCTCAAGTTCTAAAATCGAATGAAGAGGCTTTAAAACTAAAGTTTCAATTACTGTTAAAGTATTCTCGTAGAAAAAGTTCTACTCGTATCAAAATGTTGGGTGAAGGAAGAAGATCATATCAAGCACAACGACACCCTTATGCAAATAAGAGATATATCAATCCATTATTTGAAAGTTTTATTAAAAATATAAAATCAAATTTTCCTAGCAGTAAAATTGTAATTGGTGGTGCTGGAATGCTCGCTGGATTCATATATGATAACTTACCGATAGATCATATGTTTATAGGATATGGTGAAGATGCAGCTAAAAAGGAACTCGTAAGTATTTTTAAAGGAGAAGAGGTTGCTAACGTAATACATCAAAACCCCTTTGAATTGAAATACGATTTTCATAACTCCGGCAATACATTCCATTCAACTGATACTATATTACCTAATGAAGTTTTACCTTTAGAAGTAAGTAGGGGCTGCAGATTTAAATGTAAATTCTGTGGTTTCGCTTTGTTAGGTAGAAAGATGACAGATGAATACATCAGAACTAGAGATAATATTTTCAATGAATTAATGCATAATTATGAGCATTTTGGAACGACAAATTATAATATTCTATGTGATACATTCAATGAAACGAATGAAAAACTTTTAATGATGAAAGAAGTATTCGATGAGTTTAATAAAATTACAGGAGAGCAAATACAATTTAATTCATACCTTAGATTGGAATTAATGCATAGATTTCCAGAACAAATTGGTATGCTTAGAGATATGGGAATCGTTGGTATTAATTTAGGAATAGAAACTTTACATTACCCTTCTGCTAAAGCAGTAGGTAAGGGAATTAGAACAGAAGAGGTTTATAAAACTGTAAGTACAATGAGAAGGTCGTGGGGGAAAGAAGCTAGAATACATTCGGGGTTTATTATTGGGTTGCCGCATGAGACAAGAGAAACATCAAATGAATGGTTAACTAGTTTATATAATGGAGAGTTGGATTTAACTACTTGGAAGTTGACTGCATTAAGAATTAATACGAATAAAAGAAACGAATATTTAGTTAGTGTTTTTGATAAAGAAGCAGATAAATATGGTTACAAAATGATTGATAATAACAGATGGGAAAATGAGCATTGGTCTTTTGATGAGTGTGATTATATAGCTGGTAGCTGGGCACAGAAATATGCGTTAAAGGGTATAGTTAAATTTTCAGATCATCCTTGGGGTTATATTAATTATAAGAATGGTATTACTAATGAAAACCATCAAACTGGTGATGGAGTATTTGAAAAGTATTGTAATAATTTGTTTCAATAGGAGTTAAAAATGCCTATAATACGTACAGTAACTAAAGTTAGGCCTAGCACTGATGTTGAATTTAAAACTTTTAGTTCAAGTATAGAACATATAAATTCTACTTATTTTGATACTAGAAAGCAAATAGGTTATAAGAAAAAATTATCAGATGACGGTTTAACTCTTACTGTTGAAAGAGAATTTGTTGACCAAGATGCATTAGATGAATTTGAATCTGACCCTGCATTTCCGAAATCGACTGTATCAGATTTTAATAAAGACAACGGAATTAAAGTTACAAAGGAAATTGTTATACTGGAATAGGAAACATGAAGCCAAGAAACTTTATAGGTAATAAAACAGGTCATCATGCTTCAGATGAATATTTCAAAAACACCCCTTCATGGTTTGATACAGATATGATAACTGTATTTCTAGGCGGTGTAGGAGTTGGAATATTTTCGTGGATTTTATTTGGATTATCTTGAAATAAAATATTGACACAACCTCTTTAGGATGGTATATTGAGTGTATGAATAGAATTATGAAAGTCGCAATATTTGGTATTGCTATGGGTATTCCTATATCCGTAGCATTGAGCGCTAAGAGTTCTGACGACCAAATAGAATGCCTTGCGAAGAATATGTATTTTGAAGCGCGCAATCAAGGGACCGCCGGTATTCTAGCGGTGACTGCTGTTGTCCTTAATCGGGTTAATGACTCTAGATTCCCTGATACCATTTGCGAAGTAGTAAAGCAAGCTCAAACAAGAGTCTCCTGGCTCAACAAAAATAAACGATATCCAATTAAAAACCGCTGCCAATTCTCTTGGTATTGCGATGGTAAGTCTGATGTTCCTAAAAATAAAGAACTATACAATAACCTAGAAGGTTGGGCAACATCTATACTATCCGGTGAAATAGATTTTATTGATATTACTGATGGCGCTACTTTCTACCATGCTGATTATGTTCAACCCTCTTGGGCAAAAATGAAAGAGCGAACAGTAAAAATTGAGAACCACATTTTTTATAGGTGGAAATAATGATTGATAAAGGTTTTACTACTGGCGCATACCTTCAAGCCGCAGATGAAATACGGCAAGAAAAAGAACAAGAACTGATACCGGGCAAACAGTTTATGGAACAAATGGAAACTGAATTATCGTTTATCATTGGTCCATGCTCTCTAGAATCTTATGACCATGCATGTGAAATGATTGAAGGTATTTCAGAAGTAATGGTGAATAATAATTGGATTTATAAGTCCAGTTTTGATAAGGCAAATAGAACCTCTCATGAATCGAATAGGGGTTTAGGATTTGACCGAGCATTCTATATCTTTAATGATTTGAAAAACAAATATAGGATACCTATTCTAACGGATGTTCATGAAGCGTGGCACTGTGATGTTATTAATGCAGATGTTATACAGATACCCGCATTTTTGTGTAGGCAAACTGACTTACTTCAAGCAGCTGCGGCAAGTAATAAACCTGTTAACATCAAGAAGGGCCAATTCCTATCACCCCAAGAAATGAAGCACGTTGCTGAGAAGGTGAAACATTTCGGTAATGACAACATATCCATTACTGAAAGAGGAACCACCTTTGGATATAACAATCTCGTAGTTGATATGAGATCGTTTCAAATTATGAGTGAGTTTGGATACCCTGTTATTATGGACTGCACACACGCTGTACAATCTCCTGGCGGTCTTGGTGGTAAGAGTGGCGGTAATAGAGAGTTCGCACCATCATTGGCATATGCTGCAATTGCAACAGGATATTGTAATGGTGTATTCATGGAAGTTCACAACGATCCAGATAACGCAATCTCTGATGGGCCTAACTCTATTAAGTTAGATGATTTGGAGAATGTTGTTGATCGGATTAGAAAAGTGTGGAACACAAAATGATGCAGGGTAAAGTATGGGGGCAAACTGAATCCCTTCTAGTAACACCTATGATTGAAGTTCATAGGATTAATGTAGAGCCTGGTATGAAGTGCTCTATTCACAAGCATGAACACAAGTGGAATATGTTCTATTGTATAAGTGGTGCTATTGATATTCATGTACAAAAGAATGATTATGACTTGACAGATGTTACTAGACTTGAGGGTGGTGATTACACTAGTGTCCCGCCGGGAGAATGGCATTGGTTTGAAACAAGTACAATGGTAGTTCGGAGACAGACAGAGGTTCTTGAAATCTATTATCTTGAGCCAATTTCATCAGATATCATACGCAAAACAGTAGGAGGAATTGTTGAATAAATGTCATTAAATGTATTGACAAAAGCAAACTTTTCGATTATTATAGAGAAGATAGTCAAGGCAAAGCAGATATCTTACATGGATGCGATTGTCTACTATTGTGAAAACAACGAAATGGAAGTGGAGTCAGCAGCAAAATTAGTAACACCAACAATCAAATCGAAAATCAAGGTAGAGGCGCAAGAGTTGCACTTTTTACCACAAACTTCAAAACTACCCCTATAAATAAGGGATCATTATGAGTTACTTTGGACAAGTAATATACACAAACATACGAAACACAAATACGGAGAAATAGACATGGCAACATCATTTTCAGCACTAAAATCACGCAGTCGTAGTAGCAACATTGACAAGCTTGTACAAGCAAGTCAGAAGTTGAGTGCGGGTAATCAATCTTCCAGCAACAAGGATGAACGTTTTTGGCAACTGACCGTCGATAAGGCGGGTAACGGTATGGCAATTCTTCGATTCCTTCCTGAGCCTTCGGGTGAAGAACTTCCTTGGGTACGTGTATTCTCGCACGGGTTTCAAGGTCCAGGCGGCTGGTATATTGAGAACTCTCTTACTACGCTTAATCAGAAAGACCCTGTTTCAGAATATAATAGTAAACTCTGGAACAACGGTACGGATGTAGGTAAAGAGCAGGCACGTAAACAGAAGCGCCGCTTGCAGTATATCTCAAACGTATATGTTGTCAAGGATTCTGCTAATCCTGATAATGAGGGTAAAGTCTTTCTGTACAAGTACGGTAAGAAAATTTTCGATAAACTGAATGAGTCAATGCAGCCTCAGTTTGAAGATGAAGACCCTGTAAATCCATTCGACTTCTATGAAGGAGCCGACTTCCGATTGAAGGCGAGGAACGTAGAAGGGTATCGAAACTACGATAAGTCAGAATTCGATAATCCTACAGAGTTTCTTGGTGGAGATGACGAAGCACTTGAAGGAGTGTGGGATAAGCAGTATTCATTACAGGACTTCGTTGCGCCAGACCAGTTCAAAACCTATGCCGAACTGGATGCAAAACTAAATCGAGTTCTAGGATTGGACGGCAGACCAAATCCTTCTCGCACGGGAAACGTCGAGGACGATTTAGAGGAAGTGAAGTCATCCCCTGTAATGCGACAGGCCGCCGCGCCTAAAGTAGAAGAGGATGATGATTTATCATTCTTTGAGAAACTAGCAGACGATGACTAGATTAGAGAGGGGGGAAACCCCCTCTTTTTTTACCACATAATATCACTTTGGGCGCCATTGCCACCTTGGTAATCGGGAGTAACCTTCGGTCCAAATTGTTTGATGCTACTAGATACTTGAGTTGATGAATCAACTTGCGGTGCGGCGACCACCACCGGCGCTGGCGCCGGATCGCGTCGGCGAGCGACGAAATCTCTGGCACTGCCAGTCTGGATTTTGCCCGCCGATATCTGTTTCATAAGTCTTGCTCTCGCGGCCGCGTCATCTGAAACCTGTTTTGCGAGGCCGCCCTCCATTCGGTCGGTTTCTGCTTGCTTATCCTCTAACGCTTTTTTCTGCGCTGCCAGTGCTAACTCAGATGCTCTATCAGCTTCTTTCTGTTCCTGTTCCGTCAATTTAACAAGGTCTTTGTCCACTCCCCCAATATCAACAGTTTCCGTTTTAAACTTGAAACCCCTCAATTTCTCGGCAGCGGTCGTCATGATAGTTCCAAGACCCGGCATATTAGCAAGCAACATGGCTTTGTCAGCTAGAAAATCTAATACCCCATTCGCAACGCTTTTTAACATGTTAACGGGTTCTGTAATAATCGATTTCATTATATCAGTGATACTAAAGGAATCTAAGAATTTTTCTGCATTTTTAAATCCTAGTTTTCCAGCAATCCAACTTACCGCACTTTTAAGAAGATCAAGAGGCATGCCTACAAGACTACCAAGAAGTCCTGCCAGTGCTCCTTGGATACCGCCAAGAAATCCATCCTTTTCAAACCCTTCAATTGCACCTTTAACAGTATCCCATATTGCGATAATAATAGTTAATGGAAAGAATATTCTTCCTAGAACTCTACCGACAGCACTTAAAGTTTTCATCAGGCCGCTGCCTTCTTTGAAAATTTTGAATGCCGTTGAAAACTTACCCATAAGTTTACTTACTGTTCCACCTTCACCGAAAAGGTTTGTGATAGGTAACATAACAGTTTTAACTGTAGTAATTGCAGTAGTGAATGGTGCTTTAACTGCTGCAATTATCTTTGCGAGAGGGCCCGCATCATCACCAACTGCAAATATTCCTTTTATTGATTGTGTGTGTGGCTTCAAAAGAGGTTCAAATGGCCATGAGAAAATATTCTTGACGCCACCTACTAATTTAGAAACTACACCACCTTCAGAAAACATTGCTTTCACTGAATTCATCATTTTAGTTATAGCGCCATCTTTACCAATAGGCCCTTTTAGTGCTTCTCCTAATGTTGCTAGTCTCGCCGCAGCATTAGTTCCCCATGTACTAAGTGTAGTTTTAATAGACGTAAATATTTTACCTATAGAACCTTCGGCAGTAAATGGTCCCTTTAATGCTATGAATAATGATGTCAATCTTGCTGCAGCATTAGTTCCCCATACACTAAGTGTACTTTTAATACTAGCGAACAATTTACCTATAGAACCTTCGGCAGTAAATGGTCCCTTTAACAAATTAAATAATGCTGTTAATCTCGTTCCAGCATTAGTTGCCCAAGTACGTAAGTTATTACCGATACTAGCGAATAATTTACCTATAGCACCTTCTTTAGTAAATGGTCCCTTTAACAAGTTAACTAATGGAGTAAGTATAATTTTAAATGGTAACAGTAATGTTTTTAGAACACCTTTAACGGTTTTACCCCATGCTCTTATTGCATCTACTATTCCTTTCGCAATACCGCCAAGAAGTGCGGTCGCCAAACCAAGCATAACCAACCAACTCATACCATCTTTTTCTGTTACTTTTTTACCACTTCCTTGAGCACCACCGCCATCCTTAGCCCTTCCCGCTTCTCTAAGAGCCTCTAGCAGAAATCCTTCTTGGATTTTCTGCTGTTCAAGTTTGATTTTTTCAAAAGCAATTAAACCTTTAAAACCTAAATCTATCGATTTTACGATATTAAGTTGCCCGGCCCGTAAACTTTTTTGAAGTCGTTCTCTGTTATCTTTTATAACAGTATTTTGTTCAGAGAAACCTTCTTGTATTTCTGGTAAAGCCATATCTTATTATCTCTTTGCTTGTTCTAATTCTTCTTCCTGTTCTTCTAAGAATTGAGTTAATAATGATACATAAATTTCACGCTCGAACGGCATCATATTATCAAGTTCTGTCAATGAGTATTTATGATGTTGCATCAATGCAAAATTAGTTTTATAGTGATTCGATAGACTATCATGCATGATGCTTAGGTAAAAAAACTTTGCACGCCCTCCACTGTCAAAGAATCATCACGGCCACATGCCGAACATTTCCATTTTATTTCATGAGTAACTTTAGGCATATCTTCAAAGAAATTTGTTATTTTTTCAAATTGAGTTTGCCCTAAATTTTCCATCCATTGCAACATTTCTTCATTTGTAAATTCATTATACACTTCTTCATTATCATAAACATATTCAACACACCCACCAATTAATTTAAACATAAGTTCCGTATTCATATCTTCTTCTGTAATAGCAATATCTTGGAATGTAGGGAATCTGAGAACAATACCTAAGCTATCCGTAAGTTGAATTTTATTATTAGGAAGTGGGCCAGGAACGGCAATATCTTCAAGATTTAATTGATATTCAGTAACGTGTTCACAAGAACTTTCTAATGTTCCGCTAGGGCCATCAGGATTGAAATGTCTAAGTTTTAATTCTAAAATTTCACCCACACTTTTTGCACGAATATTCAGAAACAAATATTCAAGATCAAATGGTGCTAAAGACCCAACTTCAATACCTTCTGTTAGAATGCACTGTGATAGTATTTTAGCGATTGCCAATATTTGTTCATTATCGTCATCACTTTCTGCAGCCATCAACAACAGTTTTTCTTCTTTTATGAGAAATGGTCTATAAACAATTTCTTGATTTGTAGATGGAATAATACACTTATATTCTGGTGTCACAACTAATGGTAAAGCCATAACATACTCCTTTTCAATTCATATTCTATAATTAAAATCTCCTACGAATAGCACTGACAGCTCTATTAGTAACATCTGTAACTGAAGATGGTAACGGGATATTACCGCCGGCAGTGAAATCACCAATCTTAATACTACCAGAAATACTAGGACCGGCTGGTTTCGCATCAGGGTTGGCCGGGCCCGGTGAAAAGTCTGCTCTATAATCGTGGAAAGCAAATGTTACTTGCAATCTAATAAGTTCTTCACCCGCCCAAGTCATTGTAATAGGTGCGATACCGATTGGATATGCTTCATCTAGAAAATGTGCAGATTGTTTCGTCCCACTTTCATCATACTGTCGGATTTCTATTGTTCTTACATAATTCTCATAATATCCTACTTCATATCTACCTCTGGTTTGTTTTGCTGACATACCTTTTGTTGCTCTGTGATTCATAATGATATCTTGCCACTCTTCAAAGTATCTTTTTTCTCGTAAGTCTGCACTGCAAAGAAACCCTATACTTGTATCTGTATACGTGGATGCATATGCAATCTTACGTATTGGTCCGTAAACACGGTATTCACTTGTTGAAATAGTTCTACCGGGCAGCTCACATGAATCTGCGCGAAGCATAAGATCGTTCTCTTCGCCAGTCGCACCTGGCCCAGTAATTTGAACTTCAAAATGTGAAGATTTTGCTACACCATTTTTACTAAGTGTTGCTAAAATTTCGCTTGGTTTGAATGACATTAAATCATCTTCCTACTGTCTGCATGTACTGCACCTTTACCTGCTCCAACAAATCTTTCTGTTGGTAGAAATAATGCTATGTCCCATTCGGCAGCATATACTTCTAGAAACCTTGATTTTACATGCGGTGTTAAGTAATGTTTTACACACGGTTTAAAGTATTTATACTTCGCAGCGCCATTTAATACGTTATACGATATTTTTAAACGAGTATCTTCATCATATCTATTGTCTCTAGTAAGTCCATAGAGTTCATCCATAAGCTTAGCACGTAGTCTTAATGGTAAGTAATGCAAATTAATACCTAGAAATCCACCACGGACTCTCTTAAAAGGAAAGATTAACGGAAACCTATCGTAGTATGGTAGAGTTTTCTTATGCTTAGGGTCATAGAAGAAATGGTACATTCTACCAATCATCACCCTACTAGTTAATCGTTCTCTGTCACTTTTGATTAACGTTTGCGGTTGTATTCTAGTAGTTCTTGCTCTATCTCTATACCACGCCCTTGCACTATCGGTTCTTGCGGGAACTTCACCCGCACGAACACCTTTAGCAAGCAGGTCATCAAATACTATTGCCATACTTGATTCCTAATTCTTTTTCCGTTAGTATCATGAACTTCCAATTTCTATCGGCGCAAAACTCTTTTGCTGCTTTCCACTTAGCAATATTTATACCATATGTAGAAACTTCATATAAATACTTCTTAGTAGCTTTGGTGCGAACTTTAGGTTCTTTGGTTTGTG
>VTLG01002583.1_pt1 | contig 24666 bp, 22 predicted proteins | sample 4694571 | NCBI WGS metagenome assembly VTLG01 (sample SAMN12604809, study PRJNA352737) | marine metagenome | biome: ENVO:00000447; feature: ENVO:00000209|ENVO:00000569|ENVO:01000036; material: ENVO:00002151; isolation source: viral sequences binned using virsorter ...
ATATCCGACTGCGCCACTCATATCAGGAATAGTAGCTGGTGGTGGAGTACTATATATAGCCTGTGATGCCAAACCTCCCGGAGTTTTATCAGTAAATCCCGGAGCCGGTGCTTGTGGACGATTCAAGTTCTGAATGTCAGCTAATCTTGCACGATCAGCAGTTCCTTGTTGGTTAAATAAGTTAAGTGCATCTACATCAGCAGTTTCAAACTGTCTATAAGCCGGTGCAAGTTTACCAGCCAACCTTCCAAGATCATTAGTGGATGGAATACCACTACTAGTCTGCCTATCTCTAGCAGTTAACTTATTAATCTGATCCATAAAGTTAGCTCTGCCACGATTAGTATCTCTCGATAGAAAATCCTTGGCTGAACCTATTGAACCAAATGTTGGTGCAGCAGTAGCAGTTTGATTAAAGTTATCTGCCCTTGCTACATCACCTACTGCCATTTTCCTTCTAGCTTCAGCAGCAGCTTCACCAGCAGGACCAAAACTTACATCAAACCCACCTTCTGGAGTTCTAGTTGTACTAGAAAATGGAGTATCACCTGTTAGAGCTTGTAGTGATTTCTCCTGATTAGCAGCAGCAGCAGCAATATTAGCTTCATTAGCAGCAGTCTGGGCTTTAGAAGCATCTCTTCCAGCTAACCAATTAAGTCCAGCACCTACTACTGGGGCGATCCACTGAGCAACCATAATTAAAACACTCCACTTCCACGGGAACCAAGTCCTCGTTTATCTCTACCAGTTCCCGGAGTACCCTCTCTTTCTGCTAGTACATCAAGAAAACTTGGTGTTCCACTTACCATACCTTGCTGTCTTCCACCTTCTTGTAATGCTGATACTGCACTAAATAATGGGTCTGATCCTACTGCTTCTGATACTCGTCCCGGCAACTCACCAACAGTTGTAGTTAAGTAATCCCTAGCTTGGTCAGTAAATGGAGTAACATCGAAGAGTTCATCTCCAAGTTTATATCCTTGTGCAGCTTCTAGTGCTGATCCTCTAATAGTATCAAGTCCACCTTCAGCTTCACTTCTAACCCCACCAAGTATATCGTCTAATCTACTTTGTACATCTGGTCCTTGTGATAATAGACTTTCACTAGCTAAACGTCCACCTCTAGGACTTAACTGGCCTCTTGCTCCAGCCCTAGCAATAACATCTTGTGCGCCACTTAACTTCTGGCCGTATATATTTTCCGCAACTTTACTAAATGCGTCAGGATTAAATATGTCAGTCTCAAATCCTTGAGGAAATGCTTGGTTTATTGCTTGCAATCCTTGGCCGCGGAGTTCTATGTCCTTGTTAAATAAGGCTTCATCAGCAAATGCTCTACCAATCTTTTCGTTGAGCATCGAATCGAAATCTTGTCCAGCTTCGAACTTATCAAAGATGCCTTGCGAACGATCTCTAGCTGCTTGTGCAAATCCTCGGTCAGTAAATCCTCTTTCATCTACTACTGCATCAATACCTCTAATAGCATTTTCATAAGCTGCCATAGCAGAAATTGGATCTATTGCTGGCATGTTACCGTAATTAGGATCTTGTAAGAATCTACGGATAGCTTCTATATTTCCTGCATCTGGATTCTCACTTGGCGGTCCCGGATCAGGTGGGCCATAAGTAAGTCCTGAAAACAGTCCCGACAGTCCTCCCGGCATTTGTGCTGGTATATCTGATCCTAAATCTGATCTCTTGTTCGACCCCAAACTAGGGTCCAAGGGATCTATATTAAATGGTGTAGTGCCAAGAAAGTCATCAATTGCATGTATAGTATTACGTTCACGGTCAGCAAATTCTTCGCCCCCAAAAATTCTGCCTCCCCATTGCATTCCAGTAGTTATACCTGGAATGCCAGAAAGCATACTATAAATGCCTTCTCCGATTGATGTGGCCTTTGATGGTGGGCCACCGGGATGGTAAGTATCCCATTCATCACGTAGGTATTCTGGTGGATGTTCTGCTGGCGGCGAAGTTACCCCAAAATCAGGGCCAGCAGAATATAAGGGATCACCAGTTCCAAGTTGATTAACTGGTGTATGTCCTATTTGATTGAGCATAGCTACGTATGCTTCGTTTGGTGTAAGATCAGATTTTTCGAATTTGCGTCCATCTATGGACGTTTTTCCATCTATGAATTCTAAGATGGCATCGGTTTTCTTTTCTGCATCTTCACGAGTATATGAAGGATCAAAAAGACTTGGATCATATGGTTCTTGAGCAGGAGTATATCCTTTATCAAGGCCAGTAATATTTGCTAATTCAGACCAATCAGATGGTCGACCATAATATTGATCATTCCACCCTGTATAATCATTTGGCCTGTCACGTGGTGAATATATACTTGTGCCCTGTGCACCAAAATAATCACTTGGGAGGTCTATGGGTGGTTGAGCAGCAGCCCAACTTCCCGTTCTATAGCCAGTTCCTCCATATAGCGGATTATACATTGAGTCAACAGCAGCCGGTGCCGAAAAACGGGCACCAACGTCATATCCAATACTGCTTAACTGATCTACTAAATCTTGTACTTGTGCAGCTTGGGCAGCTTGTTCGGCAGCAATACTAGCAACGTGTTGAGCTTGCTGTGCTGGAGTCATGTCTTGGACTCCGGGATGCCCTCCTCCTAGACTAGGCCCACGACTTGCATCAAATCCCTCAGGTTGATCTGAGGCTGGTTGGCTGAACTCTTCAAAACTTTCCCAAGACATATCTAGCCCTACCTATACAGCCAAGAACAGTTCACGTTCTTTAGCTCTGCGTTTTACTAAGCCTTTAAGTATTCTACCACCCGCTCTTCTCCACTTGGGAAACTCATTAGCGGCCTCTTCGTACGAACCTCTATTTAATTTCATTCTTAATGTACTTCTTTGAAAGTTCCCACTGCCTATATTGTATATTATAGAAGCAAGACTTGAGTACATATTCTCAGTTAACTCAGCAGTAACTAGTTTCCTAATTGCATGATCAACGTGTTTTAACTCTCTTAGTAATAGTAGTTCACCGTGATCTTTATCTATCTTCTTATGCTTCATAGTTACTTTTTCACCGTTAATATCCCAAGTGGAACCGTAACCTATGGTAGCAATACCCGCAGGACACTTATAAGGGCGGCTTGACCACCCTTCGTAGTACTTAATAATGTCTAATCCTGCTTCGTTTATCTTCATTTTCTGTTAAAACTTCTCTGACCAAACCAGAAAGAAACAACAGCAGCCCAGACGGCTTGAAATTCATCATTCCAAATCATCTTGTACTGTTCCATTGTTATCCAATCAGCATTAACACAAATAGAAAGTGCAGCAAACTCGATGAATAAACAGTATGTTATTATCGGCCTGACTGAAGAACTAAGATTAACAACCCACTGACTAGACTTAGCAGTTATTGTTGCGTGTTCTTTATGTAATGTCTCAGTCTCTCGGATATCTGCGTCGATATCCATCATCTGCATCTTCTGCTTTCCGATCTGCAACTGTTGATCTAGTTGCTTATCCATCATAGCAAGTTCGTGAGCTTGATCCCTTTTCTCTTCAAAGAAGTTAAGTACCTTTGGAAGAAAGGAAGTACCGAAACCAAGGACTGATCCGACAAGAGATAGCATTATAAAACTCCCCAGAGTATTGGGGCAGCTATGCCAAGAACTAAAAGGGTTAATCCGACCATTGTTTATTCCTTTACAGATGGATGTTTGCCATTGTGTATGGCATTAAGGTGTGAAATCTGTGACTTCATAACTTTAACTTCTGCCTGTAGTGTAGCCATCTCACGGTTACGATGTTCCAAAGCAGCTACACTGTTGATATCTTTTAATACATCAATTTGGCTAGTGAATACAGCCCTCTGTGATTCTGCATCGTCTAGTCTAGCATCAAACGTAGACTTAAACTTATCAAAGTTTTTGTGGAATACTTCTAGATCTTGCATCACTCTTTGTAAGTTTGACTTCACTACTGCATATCCACCAGCAATAGTAGCAATTAACATCAATCCTTGTATTGCATGAGAGGCGGTTAGTTCCATATTAGTTCACCGCTGGTCCTGATGTCGCTGCCCACCAAAGAAAAGAACCGATACCTCCAGCAATAGCAGCTACAATTAAGCCTTTAGCAACCTCAAACAGAATTTGTTTGCGCCGTTCTGCACGTTCTTCAGCCTTAATCTTCTCTAGTCTTTCTCTCTCTTTTTTAGCAGCAACTCGTTTGTCTTTTTCTTCAAGGATTTGACTCCAAGTGGTTTTTTCTCCGGGCTTAGAAGGCCACTTACGATTTATTTCATCCCTTAAATCATCAAGTTGTTGTTGTAACTGCTTCTCTTCTATAACAGCAGCGGCAGCAGACGATACTGAAGTTTCGGAGCCATCATCTTTGGCCCGTTTTTGTAAGATACTCTTATTCTTTTTGCCGATTGAGCTACCGGGATCACGGTCTTTGTTTTGTTCATGTTGTTCTTTTGCATGAAATAAACCATCTAATCCGTGAGCAATCTCTTGTACACCTCTAGCAGATTTCACTAGAGTTTTAGTGGCGGCTATAGCGGCGGCTACTGTAAGTGGGTCCATCCATCACCTCGCTCTCGCTTGCGCTACGCCACTACCACCAAATGGGTCTTCTGCAAATGCTAAATAAATAAAATTATTGCTGCCGCTAACTACGGTGTTTCTTCGGGAACTGTCATCTCTTAACTTGAATCCATTAGAAAGAAAGTCAATGCGATTATCATCTGCATCTTCTTCTGGTTGTGCATCTATGTATATTGCTTTACTCATCGGATTAGATGTAGTACGAACTGAATCAGTAATCCACCAATCTCCAGAACTATGGTCTATTCGTTTCGTCATTACCCAAGCAGGACGAAAACCAGATGCACCATCATCCACAACAACATATGGCCCATTATCAGAACCGTTTGCAGTATAACTGCCGATACCGATAAGTCCCGGTGTTTTAGCCCAAACATACATGATATGGGGAATAGTATCTTCGTTCTGTCCTGTTTGACTACCAAACGTAATAGTGTGTGCATTTGCAAAAGGATTATTTTGCCAAGCGTCACCCAATTGATCACCAATCGTGGTGGTATCCCATCTGATAACTTTATCGTTACCTGATCCTGTTCCTATGGCTGAATGATACCCTGCCCAACCATGCGCTTGGGTCATAGGTTTAAGCATAAAGAATGTAGGAGTTCTAGATAATCCATGAGGCACAGTCGCATTTGCCCCTGTGCCAACATATTCAACGATGCTAAAACCGCCATGACTCGCAATTGACATCTTTTTAGGATAATTACTAGGGGAACCAGATGGGGTATAACTTGATTGAACTACCCCACTTTTAAATACTGAGCCATCATCCATTGCTCCGCTTGTGTTGTCATTGTCCGTTGTTGGCGCACCGCCAGCTTTCAAACACCAAGCTACATAACTTTCATTATTTGTATTCACTTGATCATCTGTACCAAGAGTAAATCCATTTGCATCAAATGATTTTAAAGTTTGGGCGGTTGTAGTTTCAGCATGTTCAATAGAAGGGTGTAAATCTTTTGTTGCTTCACGAACACTGTCATACAACATATGGTGATCAGACGTATCACGATTCTTAATCCACACAAAATCAGGTTTAAAGGATAAAGCTTCCACATCTGTATCACCAGTAGAAAGTTCAGCACCTGTACCTTCATATATAATAGCTTTAAAATGATCACTTGGTTTCGTCACAGTCGGAGCCGGAAGGTTGGCGGTGTTTAATGCTTTGAAGCCTGTTGGTGGGGTATGAGCAAAAGCTGTTGCGCCAAAATTGTAAGTAGCACTGTCAGAATACAGTGATTGAAATGGCATCACTTGCCCCGAAAGATTACTAAAAGCAGCATTACTATTGCCAGCGGGGTTTCCCGAACCAGCCCAAGTACCATCATTCCCGAACCAAATTGAATTGTTATCCATATCAACAGCTATCATTATGATAGAATTATCACCAAAGCCGCTTGTCGGGGGGAGACTTGTTCCCGATCCGTTATATTTCGTTCCGGCAGGCGACCCGCTATCGCTTGCCGGATTGGGATTACCCCAGACCCATAAGTTTGAATCTGAAGTATGAGACGCAGTTGGAATTGCTACACTTGTTTTTACCACCCCTACGTATGTGTCGTAATTTGCACTTGCTGAAATAGCAGCAGAACCAACGGCTTTAATTTCCCAATACCACTTTCCTGTCATGGGAAGGGCCGGTGCAGTGACATAAGACGAGAAGTTTGCTGCGCCAGTATACGACAGATTGCCGTTTGTCAGTGTGTCGGTAGACGCTAGTGGATTTAACGTCCAATAGTTTCCAACACCAGTGACGGTTTTTGTTAGTGCGTTAAAGCCAGATGGTGCGGAACTTGACCATTCAGTAGAAAGAAGACGCAAAGTTGTATTGCCGCCGTTAGTATAACCCGAACAATAGATAAATAACTTTCCGCCACGATCATCAGCCGCGACTGTGTAAGTATTATCGTCTCCATTAGCTACGTCACTGTCACTTACAGAACTTCCGTACCATCCGTCAGCGTCACCAAACCACAATTTTCCATTACTGTCATCGTACGCACACTTATAATAAGATGAATCGGAACCTGTTTCGTGTCCCGTTGGAACGTTTACGGCATTACTTGGCGTCCAGAAGCCACTTTCGCGTTGCATGGAGTAGTTGCCAGTTTTACCGACATAAGGTGATCCAGCCCCAGGCTGATCAATATTTCCAACAATCGTTGTTAAGCCAGCGCCTTGTCCAGAGTTCCCGGCAATTACAAACTCGAAATAAATCTTACCACCAGACGTTACTGGCATGTTTATTCGGTATCCCGACCAGTTACCACTACTCACCGTCATTGTCTTGTTGTTGTTTGACAATGTGCCTTGTTGATAGGTTGTGTTAACGCCATCTAGTGCAGGGTAAAGCGTAACTTCTGTACTACTGTCGTCGGTAGAAGAATCAACAACTACATTGTTTGGGCCAGAACCAGCACCGGCAGTCCAATTGTTACTTCCCGCTGCATCGTTTCCAATATCAGTAGATTCAAAATCTAAATGGAAACCATTTGTTCCCAGACTAGCTGGAGGTTCGATTGGAACCCATACGCCGTTGCTATCTCTCTCACCGAAACTTGTTGGTGTGAGGATTGAACCGTCAACTTGGATAATCTCTGCAAGATATCCACCGAGAAAGTCACTAGCATTTAAGAAGTATTTACCAATTACGTTTTGATCTGTATGTGTCCATCGTCCAATATTTGAAGTACCAGCGTTGGTTGATGTTGCAAAACTTGTAATTTCATCACCATTAACGTACATCTTTACAGTAGCGGTGTCTCTTGCACACACAAAATGGTACCAAGCAGTAGTATCCCGAAAGACTTGTGTGGTTTGATAATTGTATCTTACAGCATTACTGTCGTTAATCGTCCAATACAGAGTGTCACTAGAACTAAAATAAAGAGCCTCTAAATTATTTCCACCGTCTGGCCCAGTATCAAAAATCTTCATTTGTGCGCCAAGCTTTGATCTTTTTATCCAGAATGAGCGCGTATACGTGTTTCTGTTTCCAGAACCGCTGAAAGTTTTAGTTAATGAGTCTGCTGTAGCATCTAACATAAGAGCGTTTGTGATGGTATAACCAGTAGCCCCATAATGTGCGCCAAATCCTATAGCACTCATAGGCATTAAGAACATTAACTGTCATCCTTTGCATCAACTGTGTAGAATATCTGCACTCCTACAAGTCTTGCATCGGCGGCATAAGTGTCATTAGTGGTGTCACTAGCATCTCTAAAGACATTAAAGAAACACACACCATCATCTGCTGCATTATTGATTGTTATTGCAGGAGTAGCAGAAGTTACCATTAAGTCGCCAGCAGTAGTTATGTTAGCATCTTGTATTACTTCTCCAGCATCACTCATTGCTGAGTCTAAGGCCGCATCATTTACGATACACACTCCTTGTAATCCCCAAACAACATTACCAGAGTTGGCGTCAGAATTAGTCCAAAAGAATCTAGCTGTAATTGTTCCAGCGTTCCAAGACTTAGGAAACCCTACGTTAAATGTTGCTACTTCATCAGATGATCCGGGATCAAAGTCTAGTACTGGTACTGTAATGTTATGAGTACCACTATCAATTGATGCTACTGCTGCTGAAGGGGCATCAACTCCAATAGTCATAGAACTCGCTGGAACCCATATTGTATGAGTCCCTTGTACGATAGCTGCACTACCAATTAAGTTCCCAACTGTAACTTTGTTAGCTGCACTATCATTCGCATCATAGAATGGAACAAAGTCATTAGTCTGGTGAATAGATGTTTCAGTAGTTAAACCATTGATATCAAGAGCTACTGTTCCCGTTGTTGTAATAGTACCACCTGATAATCCAGTACCAGCTACTATTTGTGTTACTGTTCCACCAGATCCTGGAACTATATTAGCCCAGACAAGGTCATCAGAATCTAAAGTTCCTCCTGCATTAGACGTACAGTGGAATATCTTGTCAGCATTTCGTGTTCCTTGTTGAACATGAATAATAGTTCCACAATTTTCATCATAAGTGTCATAAAGAGCATCTCTTGCTGGACTAGCAGCAACAACATAGATCCCATTTTCTTCGGCATTAGTCTGATCTTTTACGAGTACTAGATCATCATTAGCTAAAGTTATACCGTCTAATGTATCTCCGTTATTAAGTGCTGTTGCTATAGTTATGTTGCCACCACCTTCAGCAGATGTAGTAGTAGCTACTTTAACTGTTCCACGTTTAGCTAATCCAGCTAATAAGCCATCAACATAAGTTTTAGTAGTCAAATGTCCACCAGATGTGGGTGCTGCACCAGAAACATTTCCACTAAATGATCCACTAGTTCCTGATATAGCAGCAGTAGATGCACCACCAATTATTGCACCATCAATGGTTCCACCATTAATATCTACAGTAGTAACACCACCAAGATTAGCCCATGTTCCAGTAACACTTGGAGCATTAGCAAGAGTAACTCCATTGCCATTAATGGTTATAGAGTCTCCAGTAGCATCACCAAGAGTAGTATTACCATTAACTGTGAGGTTAGTAGTCGTAGCTGCGGCTGGACTAACACCACCAAGGATTCCATCCACATTAGAAGTGGTTAGAGTACTGATTGTGGCTGAAGTCTGAGAACCTCCAACTACTCCATTGATTGTAGGAGCAGTTAGTGTCTTATTAGTAAGTACTTGTGAGCCACTTAGAGTAGTTACTGTAGAATCAATAGCTACGGAAGGATTTCCACTAACTCCTGTCCCATTAGTCAGATCAATACCTGTTCCACCTACAATTTCCCTACTAGCAAATGTGCCTGTGGCAGTTTTTGCCAACATTCCTGTAGAAGAAAAGATGATGTCGAACAGATCAGAGCCATCAATCAGTGTGACGATGTTTCCATTTGTTACATCAAGATCATAAGATAATGCGGCAGATGCTTGGGTATTGTCAGACGTATAAGTAGTCTGAACAACCCCATACCTATCACCTTGAATCACAAAATCATTGGGATTGTATGCAGTATTCTGTGCATAAGATCCTCTAGCGGAAACATCAACACTAATTGACTTCCAGTAGGAGCTATTGGCAGTTCTGTCAGCAGCAAATGTACCAGTACTAGCTGTAGTATGTGCAACAAGCACTTCCCAGATAGTATCTGTGTCAGTGTCGATATACCTACTTCCAACTGTAACTGCTAGAGCATTTTCCCACGCACCCCTAACACTTCCAATTGCAATATATCGAGCTAATAAAGCATCAATAATATGCCAATTGTTGTGTTCCTCGGTGTGCCAAGGAATCTTATCAAAGTCAGTTAAGTTGAAGTTATAGTTAGTAGTAGTATTATTCGCTGGCATTGACTATTCCTTCAGCTTAAACGTCTACTTCAACTCCTACCACTTGGAAGTGGATTTCTTGCATCGCATCAGTGCCAATTGTGTATTGGACTGTATCACCAGCAGCAAGCCAGAATATTTGTGGTGCTGGAGCGCAAGTTAGAGTTGGAGTTGATCCATCTGGTTCTGCACTAGCAGAAGGATCGTGAATTAATGTAATGTTATTGGAGTAGAAATACTCGGTAGCTGGCATGTTGAGGCGATTAGCAACAACAATACCATTAACAAGAATTTCAAAGTCACCGCTTGAGTTACTAGCATGAGCTAGTCCCTTCCACATAATCTGGACTTTTGCTCCTTTACCTGATGGGACCGTGTAAGCGGTAGTAGTAGCCGCTGTAGCTGTCGTGGCCTCACCAAGAACGCCAATTTTGTCTGCCATAGTCTTCTCCTTAATCGTTTGAAGTCATTGAGACACGCCCAAACGCAATGTCCCTTATTACATCCCCTTGCGAATCGTTAAACGAGTTTACAATTTGTCGCACTTCTGCTTCATCAACAAACCCGTAAAATGATTGTGCGCCAGCAACACTGGTACGTTGCTGTAGGGCTGTAATTTCGTCTTTAATGGTCAACATCTGCGCTCTAAACGTAGCCTTAGAGACTTTTGTATTATCAGCGGGAAATGTTGCGTCTACTGCACTTGCCATTTTTTATCTCCTTGGAGAGCCTACAGAATAAGCCATTGTGATAGAAACAAATTTTAGAGCCTTTGTAGCTTCTCCAGACATACGAAGTTTCATTATTTTATAACGACTTGTCCAAGCATACAACTGTTCTAGTCTTGTTGGTCGGCCACCACCAAAATCCTCACCGAATTCATCAGCACCAAATCCGGGACTATCTCCACCTTCAAATGCCATAGACAATGTAGGATCAAGAACATCAACATCGAAGCCTAAACTATCGTCAAACTTTAGTTCATCTTCTTCCCAATCTTCACCGAAGTCTGATTTGTCCTTGTATATATTATCTGTGAACATATTGGCAGTAAATTTATTGTCTCCGAGAGTATCGAAGTTAATATATCTACTGGATTTAGTTAGGAATCTCTGCCCAGAGTCCGACCAAGGAAGTTCCCAGACAAACGGAATTGGCACTCCACTGTCTGCTGTATCTGCTACTGGAGTAAATCCAGTAAAATCTTCAAATGATGTGTCATCATCAAACATTTCTTCTGAGCCTTCACGATCCTTTCTTATTGGATCTTGCTCAGTTCCATAGAGAAACAATTCAGTGCCACTAGAAAAGAACAGTCTCTTTAATGCAGACCTACAAGATGATGACCAGTTCCAATTCTTGAACTCGTACCAAGCCTCAATCTTTAGAGTCTCGTTCTTCTTAAATACAAATGTCCGAGTCTCTGTAGTATTATCAACTGAATCAGCATTAGGTATCATCAACATATAGTCTCTAGCTTGGCTATCGAATATACTAAATGTACGATCTTCCAAGGCCGCGGTACTAGTTAAGTTGTTGATATCCTTTTGTATTTCAGGATCAACTAGCTGAGAGAATCTTTCTGGTCTTACTGATCCAGTGAACAATGCACGGTTGACGCTACTAACTCCAATTTGGTCGGCAAACAAAACATCTTCACCGATTGTTTGTATTACCCGATGAGATATTGCTCCGTGGCCCTCAATTGCATCAGTGAATGTTGGAGTATGATCGGCATCTGCAAATGTTCCTAAAGTTCCCGGCAGAATAGCGTCATCAAAAAACACAAGTATGCTATCACGGAAACTGCCTAGCCCTTTTATTGTGGAACTTCCACTTGGAACTCTTGTACCTAGATCAAGTGCTACTGAATCGTTAGGTGCGCCATCACCTACCCAAACACCAGATGTATCTGTAGAAGATATATGGATACGATCTGTTGCTAGTGGATCACCAGCCATTACTAAGTACCGTCCATGAGCCAATAAGTATTTGGCTATAGGCGTATTAGCATTAGATCCTGTAGCTGGATCATTTAAGTATTCACAATGTAGACTAGAATTGATTATAAGAGGCTTATTGACTCCATTTGCTACTATTAATGCTCCACTAAATATAGCGAACGATGCAAATGTTAATCCAGTAGCCCATCCATCAGGGCTTCCGGGAAGATTATTAGCCCAATCGTCTGACCAAATTTCGTAGACTGTTCCATTAGCATCTATTCTGACTAACTTCCCATTTTTGCCTACACATATAATGTTACCTGAGAAGTACTCACAAGCAATGATGGCATCTAGATAGTCAGAAGTATCAGCGAATAACTTAGTCCCATGCCTAACAGCATTTGATCCATCTTCATTCCGCTGCATGTTACGGAGAATCTTACTGAACTTAGTAGTAAGATTTAGATCGTTATCAATGACATTCCATCCACCAGAGAAATCTCGAATGGTTGCGTCTAATAGATTATTAGATCGCCGTATGTTTCTATCTTTAGGGAATAGGAATGTATCAACCATTACGTTGGTAATTCGGTAAAGGTGAAGCTGTTAGGTAGAGAAGTAACAGGATCAAGACTGATAGGTGCAGCATTGAACAGGTTCTTCAACTGTTTAACTCTAGCTTCAAACATTAGTTGGAACTTCTGACTGGCATTAGGATTAGTGCCGTCATCTTCTAGATAGTCGAATACTGATCCAAGAATTAGTGCCTGATCATCGAAATCTATTTCATCAGTACTAACAAATGTATCTGGCTTGGTTCTATACTGGACAATGATCTTTCCAGTAGATGCTTTAGGCCATACTTGGAATACTCTTGAAGTTTTATAAGTACTCCCAACACCTAAAGGCTCGTAGTGGACAGGAGTTGTCCCACTTAATTCGAATGGATTTGTAGTAAGCCCCGCTAATTTAGTGAGCGGAGTATTGGAATTCTCTGCGAATATAACTCTAATGTCATCAAAGCGTTTGATTTTACTAGTTAAGTCTGTGGTAGGGATTCCAAGCGTACCATCTAGAGTTAATTCTTCCCAAGACATAAACTGAGGCCAAAAGACTTCGTCAAATAGCACATCAAATTTATGTTGGATCATTTCAGCTATACGATCTTCTGCGTATACCTGAACACCAGTACCCGCGACCATCGAAAGACGGTCAGCGGTTCTAGTTACTAATTGAGCTAATGTTGCCATAATTAAGTGGGTGGGGATGGAAGGGGAGGCTAAACATCCCCACCCTGCCTAATTAGCCGTTATACTGCTCAACACCGTGAAGATCAGCGGTGTCTACGTTGTAACGAACCTCATAGGCATTACTGCCGTCACAAGCTGTAGTAACGAGAATAGTTCCGCGAGGATCTTCCGTCGTTGCAGTTTGTGGGTCGGTATCAGGTCCGGGTACAAACGTGAGCGGTTCTACCGTGACGAAGTAGTTAGCAGCACCACCACTAGGAGTACTATCGGGAGAAATTCCCATAGCACCATATTTAGCGACAGTACTCGTTGCCTGATCGTCATCAGTAGTTGCCGTGTCACTATCCGTAGTTGCAACTCCCGAAGAACCAGCAATTACGATAGAAAGTCCAGCAACATCCGTAGAACCAACTACAACAGTAGCGGTTGAAGTTCCCGAAGTAGCAGTAGTAACTACTGAATTAACTCCAGTAATTTGACCAGCTACAGGTGATGGAACTAGACAATCAGTTCCAGCAGCAAATCGAGTTGCATCTACTTCAACAGCAACTTCTACTGGATCAACAGGCATACTTACATCGTTTTCGGTGTAAGAAAGGATCTTCTGGGCCTTATAAGGAAGACCAAGACGATCCGACCAACCGATATCAGCAGTATCGCCAGATGCTCCAGAAGCAATAGCTATGGAATCAACGTACTTAAACGCCTTATTACCATGAATAACGGTAGTCCCGGAGAGAGTAAGACTCTCTTGCATCCGTTGACCAAGATAGTCACGACCAGAGATCGTGCATACATGGTTTGAACCACCAGAACCCGTAGCAGTAAGACAACGACCATAAGTAGCGTCGATCATGCCAGAAGTTGAGGTTAGTGACGTAGAACTACCATCAAAGGTGTTCTTAAAATCGGAACTCGTATAAGAAGTGTCACTATTAGTAGCACTTACTCCATCCCAAATTCCGTCAGCATCAGCAGCAGCCGGACTTCCGAGTGCTACAATATGCACATCACCTACTACATCAGCAGCAAATTCCATGTTAGGAACATACTGGCTGATAGAACGTGGGTGATAATCTTGAATGACCTTAGACATAATTATTCTCCATTATCTGCGGTCTGTGTAATTGATGGACGAGTCTTTCGTCCACGACTAGTTAGTTGTTCCGATCTAGATTTAAGAGAAGTCTGACCTGTATTTCCAACGACATCGCCGCTGTCCATATCAATCAGGTCAGCGCTCTTATCGAAACCAAGGCGCTTTAGTTCTGGTTCATCGCGTACACGAATAGAAGCTCCATTAGGAAAGTAGACCATCCAACCAGCATCTTCTTTTACTATTTCAGATTCGAAGCCGCCCGAAGGTTTACCATCAGCATCAACACACATCTTAAAGATTTCGTGATCAACTTTGCCTTCTAGTTTGTGTACTTCATAACGAGGTCTAATATTTGACATCCCCTTCAACCTCCATATTACGAGTTAATAAGAACTGCATGTGTGCGGAAAGCCTTCCACAAGCACCACTGACCTTGCCAAACAATTCGGCGTCCATGAGCGTCAATCGTCCAAGGGGCGACTAACTCTTTTACCTTCATGTTGACATGCTTCAGAATGTGCAAGCGAATGTACTTGCTGTTGATGAAGTACGCCTTGTTAACAGGGCAATCCTCATCGTAAAGCATTGGAATCGCTTGGTGTTTTACGCCAGCAAATCCCAAGTCCATCATCTTCTTGCCAGAATTAGATTCGGACAAGTTGATAACAACTTTATCTCGCACTGCGGTACGATAATGCCGATAGAGATTACGGCCACAAAGAATCAAGTCGGGCTTGTCTCCTTTGAGCGTCAAATCCATGAGCATATCATCAAAGGCTTCTTCAATGTTCGTTGAGTCCAAGTTACCATTGAAGTCATAAGCCGATGTGCGCCACTGGCTTTCGTTAGCACGATTGATGTTACCAACCGTACCTGTCGTCGGATCATCTGGAATTAGCGTAGAAATACCATTTGGGTCCGTACCAGCAGAAGAACCATAAAGATAAGCACTGAACTTCTCTTTAATCGACTCTTCCAAGACATCAATCTTGGCTTTCATCAACTTAAAGATTTCAGCCGTACCACGGTTCTCATCTTCTTCTTGGTCGGAGATTACTACAGAACCAGCAACACGCGACCAGTTATAAGTAACTGTGTCGAATTCGCTAGTTTGAGCAATCGGCAGTTCATCGTAGTATTCGTACGACGAAATGTTTGGGTTACGTCCGAGAGTCAACGGGTTCGTGATCTCGTGACCACCATCTTCAAACTCCACCCGATTGTTCGCAAAAGCCCAAGCCATAAGAGCATTAGACTTAATAGAAGCCATAATCAGCTTCTTACGAGAACGAGTCAGCGTGGAATTCAAGACAGTTGCGATTGGGGTGCTTGCCATCTTTTACTCCTAGATTTGCATGTTTGCATCTCTCATACTCTGACGAATGATGTCATCATATGAAGTTCCAACATCAGCAATATCTGCTGTGTCTGTGACATTCTGGGCTGGAACATTTCCACCAGAAGGAAGTGATTGTTGCGTATTAACTTCTGGAGCTTGTTGCCGCTGCTGTTCTTGTTGAGCATGGGCTTCCAGAGGAGTGTTCCAATCTAGATTTCTCTCTAGAAAGAAACTCTTTAACTTAAAATACGCAGCTTCTGGTGTTAAAGATTTGTCAGATTCTAGAAGCCGGGCCAATGAGTCTTCGTGAACATTAGCATCAGGGAATTTAGCCATAAAGCCTTGGTAAACTTTTACTGCTTCCTGCCTATTTTGTTCTGCTTCAACTCTTTGTTGTTGCTCGGTAGCTAATGGGGAAATAGCTTCAGTTATCATCTGCTTTATAGCAGACATATCTGCGCCACCAGCACCGATATCCTCAATATTATGTCCCGCTGCTTGAGCTTGTGTCAATAAGTATTTGACAGTATTAACGGGATCATCCTTGAAGGACTTAACTAATTGTGCGCCAGTTGTAAGTTCTTCTGGGGAAAGGTCGTATTGTGTTCCCAAAGTGCCAGCATTATTAATAGCTTCCAACTGCGCTTGTAACTGTTGGACTTGCTGATTTAATGCTGCTGATTGTTGCTTAGAAGTCTGTAATTGCTCGTAAAAGCGGCGTTCTTTTCCACCTTTAGCTATTACATTTCCTTCTCTGTCAACAAGGTCTTGGGGACCACGAGTTTGTTGTTGTTGAGGCTCTCCTCCAGTGCCAGCTTCACTACTTTGTCCACTATCGGCTTGTTGTGTTTCTGGACTAGATTCTTGCGCCTCTGAGTTATCACTTTCTGTCGTTTCTTCAGTAGTCGGTTCATCTAACGAAGCTCCTTCTCCAATAGATTCAAGGATAGCTTCATCGGTACTTAGTTCTTCTTCAGCCATAATAAGTCATCCCCTTATTGCATTGGCGGTTGTGGTTGTTGTTGCATCTGCGCCATTGCAGCTTGCAACGCTTCTTGTGGAGGCATCCCACCATCAATAGCTTGTGCTACTTGGGCTTTAACCTCCGTTGGTAATTGCTGTAATATTTGTTGTAACTGATCAGGAGGAATTTGTTGTTGTCCTCCTTGTTGTGGTTGTTGAGGCTGGCCTTGTTGCGGTGCGCCTTGTTGTGGACCTTGTTGTTGCGCTCCCGCTTGCTGTTCTACAGCCTGTAATATCGTATTCCAATCCTCTTCACGGATCGTAACTTCGTCAAACGCTTCTTGCATGACTTCAAGCATGATTTTAAGTACTGGTCCGGGAGCAGCATTAACGAACTGTCCGAGAACTTGTCCAAGCTCAAGAGCTTCTTCTTTCTTAGCTTGTGAAGTTGGCTTTTTAGTACTTCCACCAATAACTTGAATTGAGAAGTTATCTCTGATTTCTTGGGCAGACATATTCTGCCAAACTTCTCTGGCTTCTTCTCCAATGAGACTAACAACGGTTTCGACATCCATGAACTGAAGACACAGTTGAGCCACTCCCCAATAGATCGAACCAATCCAATCTTCGATCTGGTCAGACTTTTCGTCCACTCGCATATTAGACGCCGATACGTTGGCTTGAACTGCATCGTTAGTTGTATTGGTTTTGAATTGCGCTCCACGTAATACCTCACCGACACTAGATATGCGATCAATCGCTCTATATTTCCCTTCTTTGTCGAATAATCTTTCGAACTGCATAGATGGCGGTACAACAGACCCAATGACATCAGTTATCTTCATCCCTTCAGGAATGTTAATTCCTCTAGCTGTTCCATCATCGCCATTAAGTACGGCTTCGGCATCTTCTCTTTCTACAAGATTCTTGTTGTAGAATATATTACGTCTAGCCCACCGTCTTGCTCTACGTTCTTCGTCAGTTATCTCATTAATAGCATCTTGTTGATCTAAATAATAAGTAACTTCACCTTTAGTCAGTGGTCCACGAGGCCCATCGTAGAAACAAAGTGGGTATAGTGGATAGAATGTATCTAGTTGTAGTGGATCATCCCAAACCCAGATGGGCCAAGTCCAATCTTTACTATTATACATAAGTACACGGCGGGTAATTTTATCCCACACCATCCACACTTCAGTCATCTTAGCACGTTCAAATGTCTCTTCATCATCGAATCCAAAGTTAGTCATCTTCTCTTTAGGCTCGTAGACTGAGAACACATCATCATCATGTGCTTCGTCATCTTCGTTTATCTTAGCCTTCATAATATGAGTAGGCTTATAGATAGACTTATACTCATCACTACCTTTCTTCTTCTCAGCATATCTAGCTAGAATGAAAGTAGTTGGTAAGTAATCACGTACCATTATCCAATTAGCATCAGATATATCTAACTCTTTACTGTTAGGATCTACTGCTACATCAAATGGGGAACGAACTTTAACAGTTGGCCCTGCTGGCTGAAGAATGTCGATTCCCTTTTCAAGAGCATCAATCTTTCCTTCAATCTCTGCAATCTGTTGAGGCTTCTTGGCTTTCTGCAAATCTTTTGCTAGTTGCTCCAAGTCCTCTAATGCTTGATCACTACTGTCTTGTTTATGTACCCAATTCAATTCAAGCCATGAACGGTTGGTTAGTAGAGTCGTAACTACACAACGCTTTGCTTTTGGCTTTAGATTAATTCCGGGAGTTGCTCGTCTTGTTCCGATTACATTAACTAATCGTTCAAGTATAGTTGCAAATCTTTTGTTGGATTCTGTAGCACTCGTAAATTCTGCATTTGGGTTCCTAGCATACAAAGCTGGAACCATAGTAGTAATGTTGCTGAATACTACGTTCTCTGTTTCGGTTATGTTATTGTTAAGTCTTTGATTTCCAATAAGATTTCCGGCCGCATGTTCAGTTGGAAGCCGATGCTTCCCCTGATCATTGTCGAAATATCTAATGGCTTCTTCCCAAGTATCAGCTACTTCATCAGATACTTTTCGCCATTGAGCTAGTCGTGATTTCCACAACTTACCATTAGCTTTGGATACAGGAATCTTGCTATCACCTACTACTTGATAAGTAGGTTGACGCTTACGACGAGTAGGCTTCTTATCGAGTGATTGGTCGATATTAGTTTCTACATCAGTCGGGATTTGATCTTCATCAGCCATTTTACTGTCCTAATAATTCTTGCAGCATATCTATCATTGACTGCGATAAACTTGGTGCAACATTTTCTCCAGCAGATTGTATTGCTTTTAGTCTGCCACTTGGATCGGTATTACGTCTTACAACTTTGCTAGGATCTTTTGGAGGAAAATCACCTCTAGCAGTTCGATATAAATTTCTCAATTCTCCTAGCCTAGTTTCCGCTTTATCTTGTGGATTAATCGGTTTGTTCAAACGATCTATAAGTTCTTCAAGAAGTCTGGGATCGGGCTTGGGCCTATTGGGATGGACTGTAGGAACCTGTTTAGTTTGCCTACCAACACTCTTTCTGGAAACTTCCGCAGAAAATTTGTTTAACTTTTTCAGTGCTGCGGTTTTCTCAGGAGAGTCAGGAGCAGAAGCAATTGTGGCTCGTAAGTTATCTATTGATACTGGAATATCTCCCGGACCTTCATCAACTCCTCTAAGACCTCTGCCATGTATAGTACCAGCTAATTCATCAACAGTCTTAGCATCAGCAACTTCTTTAATTATTGCCCGTAGATTAGTCGGTGCGCCTCGTCCTGCTGCTACTTGTTGTGGAAGAGTTTGCCTAACTTCTGGAGGCATTTGTTTAAGTATATCTCTAACACGCTGCATCATAAACTCATGTTCATCACCAAATAAGTCAAGCATCTGTCCTTGTGCTTGAGGCGAATCCATTGTTAATTCTTGAGCAGAGATGTGTTGTTGTTGTATCGGATCACTACTAGATCTAGATGCCCCAACTCCTTGTGATTCTAAATCACCAGTTTTGGTTGTTGCTCTTGTTGGTAATGTCCCACTTCTGCCGCCAGTTCCAGCAGCCCTAAAAGTAGAAGGAGTATCTAATTCAGCATGATATTTACGTGCCGGTCTTGGAGTTCCTTTGATGCGGCCAGTTTTAGGATTGTAATTAATCTTATCGCTTTGAGGAACAGGAGTACCTTTTGTTGGAGTCTCTACAGGGATTCCAGCTTGTCTATCTAAATATCCTTGTCTCCTCATTAAATCATCTAATCTGATCTCATCAATTGGATCTTCAAATACTCCTTTAGCTCCTCCATATTGCCTTATAACCTGTTCTTGTTGTTCAGGATCACGGAATACTTGTGGTCGATCTAGTTCTGTATATTCTTCTTCTATTTTTTTACTTTTCTTGGTTACTGCTTTGGGCTCTTTTTCTAATTCTTTTTTAGTAGGAGTTCTCCAATCTTTCTTCTTCTCATCCCATTTAGTTTTTTGTTTTTCTGGTGGCTTCTTAATAGATTCTGGTAGAGGCTGTAATTCGTCTGCACTAACATTTCTTTCCCGCATCAACCTATCAAATGCAGCGTTTATATCTTCTTTGGCTTTTCCCGTAAGTGATTCACCAATTTCATCGGAGGCTTCTTCTATTTCGGCTAGTCTAGCATCTCTACGATCAGCCTCTTGAAGTGGAGTTAGTTTTTTGGTTGAACCGCTTTCTGACCGTTGCAGAGGCAAATCTAATTGTTCACCTCCAGCCTCTTTTATTCCCAGTAACCTTTCCAACAAATTCTGTGGATCAGTTCGATCTTCTGGTTTAGGGAGTGCTTTATATTCTTGAGCTTCTTGGGCTTGCCGAGTTGCACGGAGAATTGCTTGATATAATTGTTTCCCACTAGCCATATCTTAAATTCCTTGTGGCTTCTGGCAGATCGCGTTCCCCCCACTTACGCCAGCCAAGTTCCTTATTCTCTTGTGGAACAATCAACTTAGATACGTTAGGCCGATGCGATAGCATATACTTAATAGTATCCATCGCGTGGTCATCCTTATCTATTGGAACGTCGAGTATATCGCCACGCGGATCACGTTTCCAGTAATAAGAAGTGAATTCGTTAATTACAAATTCCAGACGGTCACTGAAGTATATGTACGGTGAATTGTAAATCCCGGTAATGGGGTTCTGATGATTTCGCTGCGGTATCAAGTATTGAGATACTTTAACTATGCCATTAGCAATATCGTTGTTACCTCTAGTACAGTAAATACCATCATCACGGAACATATCGGCTATTGATCTTCCGACTGTTCCCTTGTTGATCCCTTTACGTCTAAAGATGTCTGGGTCTGAGTACATATGGTTGTCGGATGGAATCTTATAATAGCTACGGCACTCAGTAATCTTGTTAGCCTGTATCTCTAGTGGCGTTTCTTTTTCGTAACCGCCATCCAACAGAAATACATTACCAAGCATGTCAACGAAGCCGCATATATAACAGTACGGCACAGCAAGTCCGTAATCGTAACCTTCAAGGTGAGTTATCTCCGCGCCTTGAGTTATCAATTGGTTATAATAGTTTATTATACTCTCATGGGACATAACATGGACTGATTCATCGAATGAAGGATAAACTAGTCCTTCATAACTCGCCCATTGTCCTAACAAGAATCTATCACGCATTTGTCCGTGATAAGATGCTTCTAGTGTCTGAATGAAGTCAGCTTCTAGATTCTCTTTGTTCTCGTAGGTACTTCCTTCATACAATCCGATAATAGGAGTAGGAAGGCTGTCTTCATTTATTAATGCTTTACCTGTTTCGTCTGTTTCACACATTAGCTTATCATTAACAACTCCACGATCTAAGTCGTGAAGAGGTTTAACTAATTCTCTGTATACCCAATTACGTGTTGGGTTACAGGTAATCAACATCCAACGAGGACCAGTTTTAGGCATCGTTGGATCAGTGCCTTCGTAATTCGCCATGCCACGTAATCGTCCTAGTAAGTCTAGGAGATCTTTGTGTACAATTTCTGGATCTTCGATTTGATCCACAACGACAAAGTCATAAGTTGCTGATAGCAAGTTACTCGTCGTCGCCTCATTAGCACCCTTCCCCTGCTGTGCGATATATCGAAAGTTGATTGTTGATCCGTTTTTGAGCGTACAGGTGTTCGATCCATTAGCACTCTTAGGAAATGATTTAATCCAATCTTCTGGACACCACTTTAGAAATTCTTTTCTAAGTGTATCGTTCAACTTTGGATAAGTTGATCTCGCCATAAGCGCGTTGCAACCGGGATAGTCCTTGGCAAGTTCTATCGCCTTAATACAAACATTGGCGGTTTTGCCATTAGCAAATCCTCCACCATACAATTGTATTTTGTCGCGGGACTTTTGAAATCTATCTTGTAGACTTCCTTCGAATAATCTGAATGTGGGCATTAGCCTTATTCAATTCTTGCCCAATCCGTATTCGCAAGTGCAGTTGTACTAGTAACATCAGTACGTTGTGCAATCCACACTTCATCATTAGTAGTATCAGTTCCCTTCTGTCCTACGAAAGAAGGAACAGTTGTTCCGTATAAAGCACTAGCTGCTACACTCGGGCGGCTATATTCGTTTTCTGGTCCAGCACCAGTTTGTCCACCACCGTTACCGCTTAGTTCTGTTACCGTAGCCATTACATAACTCCTTCAGGTGTTACATCTATTGTTGGGATATCTTGTTCTTCTTTTTTAACATATTCGATCCGTAGCCCACCTTCAACTTTATGACGATGTTCCACGATATCAGCAGGGCGATGACCGGCACGATCAAGAATATTATTAGCAGCAGATAAACGTGTTCCAATGCCCATCTCAGGATCTTTAACAGTATCAATAAACAATTGAGCAGATGTCTTAGAGTTTAATACGAACAAATCTCTGACTTCTGTTGCATCAGAGTGAACAATAGATTGAACTAGATTTTGCTGCAACTCATTATACGCATTATTCATCTTTATATTATGTACTTGATCTTCACTAAGACTAAGTACGCTCCCAATATCTTTATCAGACAATCCGAACACGGTGTAAGCCATAACAAGACTTAGAGTGTTCATTTGTTCTGGTGGGAGGGGTAAGTCTGCTATTCGTTTTCTAGCAGCGACAATATCCCGTTGAATTTCCCTAGTGTTGGGAACTTCAACGAGAATATCATCTTTTAGTATCTTACCGTCTAACGGATTTATCTTAGTACCGTCAGCAAGAACTAATGGTTCTGTACCAATAGGTAGAGGCATTAACCGCCAACTGCGCCCATGTAACGCTTCATTAAGGCATCAGCGTTAGCTCCTGAACCCGCAGCACCAACTGGACCAGTTGCTGGATTCATAGATGGTGGCACACTTTGGAATATCATCTGCATTAGTTGTTTTAGCATTGGTGAATCTGCTCCAATTAATGGTGATTCATTAACTGGAACAGTAGGACGGACACTTCCCGCTCCGGGAGCAGGGCGAGTAGTTTGCTGATTCCCTCCTTGCACGACATTTTCCATGTATTCAGCTTCATTCATGGGACGCCGTTCTCCACGCAAATCACCAGCATCATCACCAGTAGGAGGAACAATATTTGGTCCAGCTTGTTCTGTTGGTCTAGGGGCATAAGTTCCAGCTTCAGATGGAGCCATAGCCGTATCAACATCTCTTCCCATTAATTCAGATAACCAATCCACAAGGCGACTGCCCGGATTATCTGCTGGTAAATCTAAATTAGGAGCTTGCCCACTAAGATATGTATCTACACCTTGTAGTCCCTTATTATATGCCGCTGCATCTTTAGGAGACATTGTTGCAGTGATATCAGGCGCACTAGTATCTGTTACACTTTTAATAAGTGCCTGTGGATCTGCTGTAACTAACTGGTCAATTGGGTTTGGGCTGTTTGGGTCTGTATAAGGAAAGTCTGTCTGTGGCGGTGTTGGTTTACGTGTAGGTTTTACTCCAGCAAGAGGAGAAGTAGGAGCTACATTATCAGACGCATCCATAGGATCTAGATCATCATACATTCCGGGAATGTTAGCTAATACTTCTCCCATTCCACCAGCTTCTTGATCTATATCTTCTTCACGAGTACCAGCTTGAATACCAAGTGCAGGAGTAGGTGCGCCAGTTGCCCCTTTCTGTATTGGCATAAAAGTTCCACCGCCACTTCTTCCAGTAGCTAATGCAGTTGCATCATGTGGGAGAGCAGAGTCCCAATGTTGTTGCTCCTCTGCTCCCATATATGCTGGCGGTGTTCTTGATCCGGGAGTATATGGCAGACCAAAAAAGTTAGATATAGCCTGACTCATTCCTGGGGCCATGTCACCAGTTCGGGGATCAGGTGATGGATTACCTTGCTGATCTACGTACTGGCCTTGTTCATTATATCCAGCAACCATTAGACATTCTCGCCTTTGCCGCCACCACCATTACCAGCAGCATCAGTCGGGTAAGTAGTAGGCGCACGATTCGCACGACTTCCAGAAGGAATAACTTCCGTTTGAATCGCAGTTACATCAGCAGCCGTAACAGCACGGGCCGTGTTCGCACTTGCGTCATCTTTGTCACTATTAATGGTTAAGTCCATGGTTTCATTAGCAGTTGTAGTCCTAACTCCACCCATGTTGTTGGCATTAAGATCAACAGTGTGATCAACTTGCGTAGTAGTGACACTAGCAGTAGAAGAAGGAGAAGAATCAGTTAATAGAGTACTAAGTATCTCTCCGTAATTCCTCATACCACGCTTACGAAGAAGCCGCATCAAGTGATATCTATTAGGGGAACGTGCGCTTTGAAATTCGTAAGTAGCATTAGAGTCACCGGGGCCGTAACTGGACGACTCCCAAAATTCTGCACTAGTAGCCATAACTCTTCCTTTCGTTGTTTTGTCAGTGGCAATTAGTTATTATTATATGTATATGTTCCGCCCTGTTGTTCGTTAGTAAATATCATAAACAAATCCATCCGTCAAATCTACTCTTAAAATACCGGGCAACGCAGTTGCCCGAACTCGACCCCTGCCCATTCCTATATAGCGTTATTTTGCACACAATCCCTTAATCCGTATTTGGGGGGATGACTGATCTGACTATAGCCTCAACGCATAACAACCAATTCCCCACTTTGGAACAGCGGGGGGAGTCAAAACAAACTCACTACCGGGGGGATA
>VTLG01004341.1_pt1 | contig 24665 bp, 26 predicted proteins | sample 4694571 | NCBI WGS metagenome assembly VTLG01 (sample SAMN12604809, study PRJNA352737) | marine metagenome | biome: ENVO:00000447; feature: ENVO:00000209|ENVO:00000569|ENVO:01000036; material: ENVO:00002151; isolation source: viral sequences binned using virsorter ...
AACAGCAGTAGATAAGATAAACAAACCCTATTCATCTATCTATATGGAGCCGGATTCACGAGATAGTGTGTTAGAGGTTAGCGGAAGGGACGCACCTCCAGTAGTATGGCGTTGGATTACTATGGCTGGAGAGCACTACGGTAGAGGTCCGGCAAGCTGGGCAAAGAACGATATTAAAGCTCTTAATAGCATGACAAGGGATATGCTGGTACGTTCACAGAAGGAAGTAGACCCACCTATGCTGGTAGATGACAGTTTCTATGGGAACTTCTCTACTAATCCGGGGGTTATTAACTATTTCAACGGTATGTCTACCAAGAGAGTAGCCGAACCTGTACCATTAGGGGGTAATTACTCCATAGCAGGGGAAGAGCGTAGACAGAAGATGGATATTATAGGGAAACATTTCCATAATGACTTCTTTGCTATCCTGCAATCTATAGAACAGGGAAGGAAAACCGCTGAAGAGGTAAGGGCGATACAAAACGAACAGGCTATCTTATTAGCACCTATAACCGGAAGGCTGGAACAGGACTTTCTGGATGGTCAACTAGACCGTGTATTCAATATCCTTCAAATGGCTGGTAAGTTGCCTCCTGTACCTGAAGAGTTGAAAGACTGGGAGGGAGCACCTATGCGTATGAATTATTTAGGTGCTTTACCACAACTGCAAAGGCGTATGCGTCTAACTTCAGGACTTGGTGCTTTCAAGGCTTCCTTGGGAGGAGTCGCACAGCTTCAGCAAATGGCGGCTCAAACACCTGAGTCTATTATGGAGAACTTCGACTTCGACGAAATAATAAGAATGGAAGCTGATGCTTATAATTTGCCAGCTAGGGCAAGCAGGTCAAGACAGCAGGTATTTCAGGTTCGTGCGGCAAAACAGCAAATGGCAGTAGAGCAACAGGCTATGGCTCAGGCAAGGGAGGCGGCAAAGACACATAAGGATCTTGCTGTAGCCCCTGAAGAAGGGTCACCGGCACAAGCTCTAGAAGGATAACATGGTTGGAGTCATTTCATAACAGGGCAGGAGAAGATCCTAAACGTCAACAGGTTCTCTTGCCGGACGAAATACATAGATATTACCGGCATACCTTTTGTAGGGACGATACAACCCTGAGCGTTCTTGGGGATATAGTACATAACGAGTTAGGCTTGTTTGCGACAGACGGTAATACGGTAGAAGATTTAATAGAGTTAAATGCGGCAAGAAGAATTATGGCTAAGTTTGGAGGATGGGGAAGATCAGATATGGTAACCCCCATAATACAGGCACTGTCTAAACTAAACGTACCGCAAAGGAGAGAAGATGTCTGACGGCGACAGTTTATTATCAGGGGAACCACAGGCAGAAAAACAGGTAGAACAGCAGGTTAACATGGACGAGCCACCACAATGGACTCGACAGTTACCTGATAAGTATAAGGATGATGCAAGGTTTCACAAGCATGGAACCTTCTCTGCGTTTATAGATCATCATGTAGGCTTGGAAGAGTCAGGAGGTCAGAGGCAGAAACCTGCTAGCTCTGATTCCTATGTGGCTGAGACCAACGATTTACCCGAAGGCATGACAAGGAACGAGGATCTGGAGGGGTTCATGAAGAATGTTTCACATGAAATAGGTCTAAGCAATGATGAGTACAGGAAGATGTATAAGAAGGCGTATGAGTTTAACCAACAGCAGTATGGTGTGGCTCAGGAATCCAGAAGGTCACAGAAAGACTCGGCTACAGCTACCCTGAAACAGGAGTGGGGTGAAGCGTTTGGACGTAATACCGAGCTAGCTAGAAGGGCGTTAGCGGCTAATGACAACTCAGGGGAGTTTCATGATATGCTAAGGGAGACCGGCTTGGATAACGATCCACGTACTATTAAATTCCTGCAATATATAGGTGAGAGAACCAGTGACGATGTATCTCCACCGGCAGGGGGATCTTCAGCAGGTACGCCAACAAGCAAAAGATATCCCGGCTCACCAACTATGTGGTCAAGACAGAAAATAAAAGTTAAACAGGGCTTGACAGGGTAATTACTATTTAGTATTGTTAGTTAACAAATTAATACCAAGCGTATTATATGAGTTACCAAACTTGTGTCCAAGAAGACCGTCTCTCCCCGGAGACGGTTTTTTTAGTAGTCTACAGACCCCGGCGAAGGTCTACGCTTAAGGAGTGATTTACGTCCGGGAATAGATATCTCTTCGGGATGGTTCTGTTTATCCCTATAGTGATGAAAACAAAATAACTGATCGTTATCTCTCACTAATCCGTAGATCTCGCAACCTGCATGACTGCATAGCTCTACCCCACCTGTGCAGTGAAGTTTATTAGTTAACCGAAAGTCAACATTCTGCTTAACACCTCTAGTCTGTCTGGCTATAGTGCTTGGCGGTATACTACTGTTATAACTCATACCATTCCTTATTTAAAAGATACTACATTATGACTGTCTAATAATTTCTTTTCAACTATCTCATTACGTGGTCTAAAGGTGCGTACCTTATCTATAGCAATAAGCTGTGACTGGAACTCATGAGCCATCTCGGCTAAGGCGTTACGCTCGGCGGTAAGCTCTTCTACCTTTCCTTCAAGCTCTCGTGACTTTCCCTTCCACCACAGAAAAGCGTTACGTGTCTTCCAGTGCAGTCTTTCAGTAGCTCTCTCGTAAGCCTTCTTAAACAAGACAGTCCTGCCTAATACAAAAGACAAAACAAACAGGCAGAAGAATACGGCGGTAGCGTATGCCAGCCATAGCGGTGGAATCTGTATTAAAAGATAGGCAAGCTTGTTTACGTTTGGTGACGGTACACGGTAGTGTACAGTGTTAAGGTACGCCCAAAGATAAAAACCTCCGGCTCCAACTACTACACCAGAGACTAAGTAAATAGTTCGTCTAATCATAGTTCCCCCTGTTGGAGTTTAAAAAGTAGCACAAGAGTATAGCATATGTCAATAATTGTGTATAAGGATCATTAATAGAAAAAAATCTAATTAATGATGACGTCCTTGACATATGCATGGATATCGGAATAATAGGTGTTGGTAATAGTAACCACTACCAAGTGATAATTATATCACTATTACGACCTCCTTTTTCCCCCGGAGAATGTATCTCCTCCGGGGGTTTTTATGCTTGACACTTTTTTATTAATCATGTAATGAACAGATACTGACCTGAAGGGAGAACTAGGACGGCAACCCAAAGGCGAGAAAAGCTACCCTGTATTGGATAGTAAAGCTGGCTATAAAGGAACCGTGTTTTAACAGACGGAAGTTATAACACATTTAAGAGGTTTTTTATGGCGACTTTAAGTAGCGATATAGTCACGCTAGCAGAAGTTGGCAATTTATTTCATGGGGCAACGGAAGTTGCACAGGTAGCGGAAACATTATCTGAGGAGAATCCTATTCTCCGTCATGCGATTTGGGTAGAAAGTTCCGAGAACTTTAGTCATCATCACGTACAGCAATTAGCTTTGCCTAGCGTATCATGGCGTAAAACCAACGATGGGGTAACAGCCACCGCTGGTCATACCAAGTCAGTATACGAGCCAATTCTTATAGCTGAGACAAGAAGTGAAGTAGACGAGCGAATTGTAGACTCGTCAGATAATCCTGCGGCAGTTCGTGACCGGTATAACCGGATGCACATTATGGCACTTGCTCAGGAGTTCGAAGATAAATTTTTCTATGGTAATGCGGCAATAAACCCAGAACAACCGGATGGTTTAGCAACTCGCTATACCACTGCTAATACTACTAATATTATAGACAACGATGCTTCTAACACCGGAACTGGTGACAATGTATCTTTGTGGATAATAAACTGGGATGACACTACTGGTGCTTATCTCTCCTATCCTAATGGATCACCTTTAGGAATAGAGGTAGTAGATAAAGATCTGGAACGTGTAAGTGGAACTAACTCTGGTAACTACTATGCGTATACAACTCAGTTCAAGATGGCTTGTGCTATCGCTGTAGCTGATGACCGTGGTGTACAGAGAATAGGTTCTATAGATAACGCCTATGCAGAGACTTACGACTTGGATACTAACCATGTTTTAACTGCCCTTGGGAGAATGAAATCTACCAAGAACTCCGCTATCTACTGTAACCGTGATCTTTACACCCAGTTAAATATTACTGCTGTTAATAAATCTAATGTTTATTACCTTGCGGATTCACCGTTCGGTGATGGACCTGTACCCCATATTATGGGAGTCCCAATCTATCTTTGTGAAGGATTGGTATCAACGGAGGATGCAATCTAATGCAAGACGCAAAACAAGATTTTAGTATTGCTCAAAACATAAATTCAGCAACAACTGATTCTACAAATATTGTGGATCTTGATGCGGCTTCCCCCTATTCTGGTCGTGGCTATATGCCAAGATTCAGGGCTGTTGTGCATACAGCACTAACAGGTGGTGGAAGTGTTAAAACTAAACTTCAGCATTGTGCTACCGTAGGTGGTTCGTATGCTGATCTTGTGGGTGATATATCGACAACGGCAACTGACACAGCTTCTACTGGAGCGATAGGTGCGGTATTGCTGGATGTCGGGTTACCACCCTCGACGTTACAATTTATAAAAGTTGTATATACTAAAGTAGGTACAGTATCTGCTGGACTATCAAACGCTTTCTTATACAATCTAAATTAATAAGTAAGGGGGCTTTACGCCCCCTGCTTAGAAGGACAATAAATGCGAAGGCTAATCGTAACAAAGGCATATCCTATGAATTATTCGACCTATGCTCGTGATGAGACAGGGGCAGAGGTGGAGACAAAAAGGGTATGTAAGTTTAATCCCGGAGATGTTCCGGGAATGGACAATTTGCCACAGATTCCTGAAGTTCAAGTGGAATGGAAGGAAGGTGACAAAAAGAAGAAAGGCTCTAAGATAGAGAGGCTGATTCAGCTTGGTATAGTAAGGGAGTACGGTCAGAATACGATCGTGAAGGAGGCATCAGAAGAAGAAGAACTCCTCGTCCAAATGGAAAAAGAATCAGGCTTGTCGTCACAGGAAGTGGAAGACTTCTATAAAACGCAAAGAGTTAAAATGCCTTCGACAAAGATGCGAGCACTAGAAAAACTCGCAGGTGTAGGAGCAGGTGGCGGTAGTAACTAACGCATCTATTTGCAGTCTTGCTTTAGGCAAGATACACCAGCCAGCTATTGTAAACTTAGACGAGGACAATACAAGGGCATCGGCGTGTAATAGATGGTACGACATACTACGTGACGAGTTACTGAGTTTCCATGATTGGGGCTTTGCTACTAAAAGAATAGAAATAAGCAAGGAAGAAGACTATACCATCGTCGGTACAGACTACCAGTATGCCTACGCTTTACCATCTGATCCGTATTGTTTAGTACCAAGAGAGATGGTGGACGATACAGCAGATTGGTCGATAGAGAACAGATATCTGCTTACTAACGCATCCTCACCTATAAAGCTACGGTATACGACAAGAGCTTCAGAAAGTATATTCCCTGAGTATTTTTCTGTAGCCTTGGCGACAAGGATAGCTACCGAGATAGCTTCCGAGTTAGGTGCAGATGTGCAAATGTCTCAAGTGTTTGACGCACAGTATAACGGTCCCGGAGGAATACGAGAGAGGGCTGTATCGGAAGATATACGTCAGAAACAGATGGGGAAAAGGTTGCAAGCTAGCCGTGGTACTAGGCTTTGGAGAACGTAAATGCCAAGAGCTTCAAGTGTTATTACGAGCTTTGGTTCAGGGGAAGTAAGCAGGTTAACTGAAAGCCGTATAGAACTAGAGCAGTACCGACACGCCTGTAGAACACTTGAAAATGTATTTATTCTCCCTATGGGAGGAGCACAGGGCAGACCGGGTACTAAGTATGTAAGTGATGCCCATGATAACGACAGGATATCCAACCTTTTTCCATTTATTTATAGAACAAATGATGCCTATATAATCTCTATAGGAAGAACTTCAACTGGAAGTCCCGATGTATATTCTATTTGGATATATAAAGATGGAGTAAGATTAGAAGACATAGGAGGGAGCGGAGTCCATGCTTTAAGCCTTTCAGGTGTCATAACCTTTGAAAGTGACGACGAAGTTTTAGGGTTACACGCCGTTCAGATAGATAACATTTTGTATTTTGCTCCCGACAACCTTGGAGTTGCGGCTGGAGTAGGGCCTTTGTTTAGACTGACTTATACTAGTGTAACTAGTTGGGCGGCTGACGCAGTAAACTTTGTAGATACTGGTAGCGGTGATTGGGTAACAGGTGCCGATTATAATGCGGCACAGGGCACATGGCCTAGCCTAGTAGCGGCACACGAACAAAGGCTAATAGTAGGAGGAGATCAAGACGAGCCAAGTAGAGTTATAGGATCTCAGGTAAACTATGAGTATCAACATGGTTTAACCTCAACTGTAGTAGCGTCAGACCCTTGGACATATAATGTAAAAGGAACAAGGGCACAAGGACTATTGTCGTGGACTGGTTTACTTTATTTTGCTTATGACTCAGAGTGGAGTTTTGGTACAAGCGTTATAGCACCAACATCTCTACCATTATTAAAACGGCAGTCACAGAATGGGTCTTCCAGAATACAGCCAGTTCTTATGCAGAATACAGGTGCGTTTGTACAGGCTGGCGGTAAGGTAGTAAGAGAGATTCTTTTTTCTAATGACCTGCAAGCATATACAGCAAGAGATCTAACAGCTTTAGCTGAACACGTTACTGGTAGAACCGGATTACAGGACATGGTATTCCAGACTAATCCTGCCTCTGTCTTATGGTGTTTACGTAAAGATGGACAAATAGCTTGTCTTAATATACAGGAAGACGGCAGTAAGGCATGGACTCGTATTGTAACTAACTCAGGGGATTCTTTTGAATCCATTTGTTCTCTTAGGGTGGGAAGCGAGGAACAAATATGGGTATGTGTAAAAAGAGTTGTTAATGGGTCTACAAAAAGATACATAGAGTATTTTAATGAAAGGGATTACGGAACAGATGAAGAGGATGCTGTATTCGTTGACTCGGCTTTAATATGGGACGGTGGTGCGGCTAAGGCAATTACAGATATAACTAAAGCTGATCCGGGGGTAGTAACTACCTCAACTGATCATAACTTTTCAACGAATGATTATGTAAGGATTGCTGATGTAGAAGGAATGACAGAAATAAATGGTAAGAAGGTTGATAAGTTCAGGGGTGTATTTAAAATAACCGATACTGGTGATCGCACATTTACTTTACAGGCAGGGTCAGGACACTTAGATACCAGCGGTGCAGGATACACAGCCTATACGAGCGGAGGAACTGCGACGAAGGTTATAAAAGAAATAACCAACACTACGACTTTAACAGCAGGGGGCGGTACAAAGGCTGGACTTAGCCATCTACAAAATGCCTCTCTATCTATTCTGGCAGATGCTGGTGTGCATTCGGCGAAGACGGTTTCGACTGGTGCGATAACTTTAGACAACTATTATAACACGGTAGTTATGGGATTAGGTTATAACCAGAACATAGAACCTGTTCCCTTAGAGACGGCAGAGTCTGTTGGAATGGAAAAGAATGTAGAGCGTTGTGCAATTAAGGTATACAAAACTCAGGAGGGTGTAAAAGTAGGTCCGACAGAAGACCAGTTGGAAAACGTAATCTTTAGGAAGACAACTGATTATATGTCTGCACCTGTACCTTTATTTACTGGAATGTTTAGTCAAACTATAGAGGGTTATACTGACAGGCTGGTAACAGTTTATATAAGAAATCCAAATCCTTTTCCTATGACAGTATTAGGAATAAGGTCGTCGGTGAAACTAAATGATATATAGGAGGAGCATATGCCAAAGAAAAAGAAAGGCAAGAAACGCCCTTACTAATATAAGGAGGGTAGTGAGTTCTTTGATTTAATAGGAATGGCAATAGGTGCTCTAGGTGGAGCAATATCAGGTTATCAAAAATCAGATATGGAGAAGAGACAAGCTCAAGCACAGTTAAAACAGACTGCTTTAGATCGTGAACTACTGCAAAAGCAAACAGACCAGACTGTACAGGGTTTTAAGACTCAACAGGAGCAGGTAGGTAGACAGGGCGAACAGGTTCTTGGAGCACAAACATCACAGGCAGGAAAGGTGGGATTGGCAGGTGACGCCGGATCTTTTGCCGGTATGCAATCGCAGGTACGTAAACAGGTAACAGCAGACATAGGACAGTTAGGGCAGGACATAGCAACTACTCAGGAAATGGCTGATATAAAGGAACGGCAGAGTCTCTTAGGTGATGCCGGGCTACAGAAGACGGCAGGACAAGACCCTTTTCTTGCCGGGCTAGCTGGAGCTTTAGGTGGGGGTCTTAGTGGATTTACAGCGGCAGGGGGAGATCTTGAGGGAGGATTACACGCCTTAGGAGGAGCTGTTAGCGGAGGATTACAGGACTTAGGAAAAGGAATAGGAGACTGGTCAAGGAAGGGAGTGTATAAATATGGGCAAGGAGAAATAGGCAAGTCGTATCGTAGTAGTGCAAGAACTTTTGCTAGAGGAGATATGGGAGGGGGTTGGTAATGCCTGAAGTACCACAATACCAGACTAAATTCGCAGGGCGTCCTCAGGCTAAGTTTACCCCTATAGGGTTTCAAGTACCGGACATAGATCCAGCAACAGCGACAGATAAAGCGATAGAAGGTTTGTCTCAGGTAGCTACCAAAACTATTATAGGTGCGTTAAAAGAGAAGCAGGTTTTTATAAGACAGCAGGAAATAACTAAAGAAACTAACGAGTTAATGAATGATATGTCTTCTTTTATGACCAACTTGGAAGAAAATGCCACTAGCCTAAGGGAAGGTAATGAGCCTTGGTCTGATGTTTACGGCAGAGAGTGGGGGAAGAAGACTCAGGAAATGCAGAACAGGATAGATACCATGCCTCCGGGCAAGGTTAGGGACACGATACAGGATTACTTCGCACAGGACGTAGGCAAGAGGAGTGTAGTTATAGCTTCAGAAGCAGAGCAAAGGGAAGACAGGGACTTTGTAGATGATATAAGGTCAAACATATCTATGGCTATAAAAATAGGTGGAGAAGAAGGGCTAGACTTATTACAGGCTACTATGGAAAATGCTGAAGAGGAAAGCCATCTCTTTGCAAGGGAAACACTTTTAGACCTACAGTACAATGCGGCATCAATATTGGCGGCAGATCAGAAATTTAATCTCATCGTTACATATGGTGATGACGGTAGAGCACATTTTGATTTTAACAGCGTACTTCGAGAAAAATCTGAGAAAGTACCAACAGATATAGAGGTATCTTCAGCACAGGTAAATAAGACTAATGCAAGAGAAAATCCTCCTCCGTCTATAATAGATACTCCCCCTGAAAAGATAACAAAGACTCAAATTGAGTCAGCATCTCCTGAATTAGTAGAGATGTACCTAGAACACCACTATTCAAGTTTAGTCGCAAGTGTTGATAGCTGGCCGGAAAAGTTAAAAAAGTACAACGAAGGAAAGTTTTACAAAAACGCTTTGCGTTCAGCAGAATTAATAGAGTGGGGAAAACTTGACACAGAAGCTCAAGAGCAATTAGAAGAGGCTTTTAATGTTTATTATTCTCCTGAAGAGATGGGAACTTCACCGACAGCTCCTCCTATATCAAGACCATTGCTATCATCAGAACTAAAAGCCCTGTACAGGAAGTACAAACAGGTAGATGGTTTAGAATTAAATGAAATTATAGAAAAACTGAGAATACTTAGTATGCTTAAACAGCTACCACTCGGAGAAAGATAATGAGTGACATGGTTAGCCAGCAAGAAGTTGATAAAGAAAGACAACAGGAACAGAATCCTATACAGAAAGAGTTTAAACTGTCAGGAATAACTGAAGGTTATAATCTAAATAAAGAAGCCAAGGAAAGTTTCACAAGAAAGTTTAACCGTCAAGCTATAAGAAAGGCAACGGTTGAAGCCTTCGCATTACGAGATGCTCAGGATAAGCAAGATGCAAGAGAGATTAGCTTAAGGCGTGGCGAAGTTATGCAGGGGGTTTCTCGCAATATAAATGCAGGTAATTGGGGGGCAGATAGAGAATCTGTAGAGGCAAATATTAGAGCATGGTATGATACGGCTTCAAGTGAAACACACGCCAACGGTGAGTATATTATACTAGATGCTCAATTAACAACAATGCTTGATAGGGGGAACGCTTTATACCCTAAAACATTAGGAGATATTGCTTACGAGGATGCGTTAACGAAGTCACACATAGATATTCAGATTATGGCTGACCTTCGTGAAACAGACATGGATGCCGCCATAGTATATAAAGACGATAAAATAGCCTACTGGCAACAAATCCTACTTGATAGTGGTTCTTCAGTAAGTCAGGTAACCTCTATAACAGGGTTGTTTGAAAATGAATGGAGTCAGGAAGAAAACGAGGACTTAGACGAGAAAGCACAGACAACTTTAAAAATAAGAAAGGAAATATTAGGTCCAATCTTAAATGAGTTGGGGGATATTTTTAATCAGCCACCACCTGATGGTCATGATAACAGGGGTGAGGTAGCACTTGCGATTATAACTGAAGCCTTATTAGATGCAAGAAGCATGGGAGCCTCGGAAGATGATATTAAAATGCTTGAGGGTTCGCTTGGGTCGCAGACAGGGAGATACAATGATATTGTAGCACATAATAGGCAGGGAACGTATAACAGGGAAGCTGTAACAATAAGAACGGAAGTACAGGAATGGGCAAAAGAAATACGAGCAGCCAAGGATTATGAGGAAGCCTTAGATATACAGGCAAGACTTGCAGATAAAAAAACAGCATATATAAATAGCATAATTGAAAAGTCAGAAACCCTTTCAACACCCCAAAGAATATCTCTAGAAGCAGAGATCGAAACTGCTTTCACCGGATCTATAAGAACCTTTGTTGATTACTTAGGGAGGAAGGAGGCTTTAGAAAGGCAGGGAACAGTAGAGAAGAGGGCAGATGAAGCATGGGAACGAGGACTGGAAACAGACCGACGAGTAGACGCTGAGTATGCGTACAACCATTCTCCTGAAGCTAAGAAGTTGAGAGATGATAAACGGAAACTTGCTATATTAAGAACCAATTCTTCTATAGAGTCTTTGGAGGAGGCTGAATCCTTAACGGAGGAGTTGGCACAATCCAGATTCTTAAAACAATATGCAGAGTTATATCGTGGAACTTTTGCTGATTTATTACCATCCTTGGAAAGCTTTACAAAGATTGATATAAATCCTTCTGTTGGTATGACCTTTGCAACAAGGGCAACAGATATAGTAGTAAGTGCTTATACTCTGATAGACGACTATTATACTAAACCACAGGATGATAAGCCACCAACCCTTACAGAGGAAGAAGGTATTAGAGTCAAGACTCATTTAAAAGAGATGTTTACCTTGTTAGAGAGCAACTTTGAAAGAGAGTTGCAATCTGTTCAGGATCTTTGGACAGATGATCTTGAATATACTCCAGAATCAGAGAATATAGAGGACGGAATAAATAATGTTTGGAATAAGGCAGTAACAGCAACAGTAGCTTCTTTAAATACTATATATGGGGCCTCTATAGGATTTATCGGCTTACAAATTATTGAGAAAAATTTAAAAAGCATGAAAGATCCTTTTGACGGTAACGCTATTTACTTTGAGGGGGAGGTCTTTGCTAATGGGTTACGTATTACAGCAGAGCCTAATGCACAGATTATAACATCAGATATTAATAGGAATCCGAGCTTATGGGCAAAGGTTGGGGAGCTTGATGTGTGGGTAGGACCGGGGAAGGAAAAAGACTTTGAGGATCTAACCATGTTAAAATATGGTAACAAGTACTATGAGCAGAAAGAAGACGGTATGTATGAGATTGATCCAGAGAGCGACGAAGGTAAAGACAAAATATTGTTATACACCCTTTCCGCAGAACAGGAAAAAGACTTTTTCCAAGGTATGCTTGCAGAGGAGCGTAAGGGAGATCCTGTCTCCTTTTTACTAACAGATTTTAGTGGGCTAAAAAGTGACAACTTGCTTGAGAATCTTGTAGGGGTTCCACTACTAACAGGTGAAAAAGTTTCCAAGGATACGCCTGTACCCAAGAGCAGATGGGACAGGCTCATAGACAGTGCTTACGAGAATCAGACAATCAACACCCAAGAAAGCGAAATGCTAAATACCATGAAGGGTGTGTTAATGGCTATGTCTCATCACCAGAAAAGAGATCCGGACTATGTAGGTGGTGATGAAGACGAGTTTGTTCTAAAGGATGACATAGCTAAGATTATGCGAGTAGCAGTTGAAATAATTTACAGCAAGGATGTAGGGAGGGGTGGCGTTCCCGGAAGACCCGGTCTGAGGACTCTAGAAGAAGGAAAACAACAAGCCCTGCCGGGAATATACGAAGAAGAGTTTGTCTATGCAAGGAGAATAGGCAAATTAAGGGAAGTTCTTGGTGAGATGAAGGATCATTACGGTGTTGGATCATGGTGGGGGATGGGGGAACTGCCGCAGAGACTCCCCCTAAGGGAAATTGAGGCAATAAAAAAATAGTGTACCTAAACCAAGACGAGTGGGAAGACCCATACAAGATACGTCAGCAAGCTATAGCTATGGGGATTGGCACTACTAGGGTATTTGACAAAACAGGTGTAGAGATAAGTGGTAATGCTTGGGAGTCTCAGATACATGAAAGGATGCTTAGACAAAGAAAAATCCTTAGAGACTTAATGACTGATAGGCAGGAGTATGAGGAGATGTGGAGGCTTAGGGGTCAGTCTCCGACAGAAGAAGAAAAAGATTACCTCGTGACACAGGAGTCTCTAAAGAAAATATCCGACCCTTCTTTTAGTGAAAGACTATACAGATCGTTTGGTGCTCTTCTTGCAGGTGGACCACAAGCCGCATTTGAGGCTTTAGATCAAGACAGGAAAATATATTCTTCTCCTATTAGAGACAGGGACTTTAACATAAAGATGGGGGAAAGATATGATCTTAAAGACAAAGGGGAATGGGGGAACTACTTAAAGCAATTAGAGGGCAAGGGGTTGTTTAGTCTTCCTGACAAAGAAGACTGGAACTCTGCTAAACTTCCAGAGGAAAGTGACACGGATTATCACCTTGATGTGTGGAGGGCAGAAAGGGCACGGCAAGCATTACTAATAAACAGGATTCCTCACTTTATTATGCGAGCTATGGGGTACGATCCCCTAACAAAGGAAGAAGAGGAGAGGTTAGAAAAAGTAAGGGGAAGGTCAAGAGGGTTAACTACTATATTAGATATGGCTGGGGGGTGGATAGGAAGCAGGGAAGCAGGTCGAAGATATATGGAGAACATAGATAAGATAAAAGCTAACCCTGAACTGGCTACTATCTATCAACGGATAAACATTAGAAGCTTTAAACAGGTACAGTTGTCTAAGATAGGTATGATGATGCGTCAACAGTATAACGGCAAGTATCAGCGTGATCTTATGGTGGAAGCAGAGAGGCTACAGAAAGAAATAAGGGAAATAAGCAGAAGAATACCTGAAGGGGCAGGTACGGTTAGAGAGATATTTGGGGGGAGATTTGATCCTTTTAAACAACTTGCTTACTTCTGGGGAGAACAGGGTCCGATGCTTTTTGACATTATCGGGTCAGGTATAGAGGCAGGTCTGGACGAAACAAAAGGCATACAGTTAGAAAACAGATGGTGGAACCAGACGTTAAAAGACGTTGGGGATGTTGCTTTAACAGCACTGTTACCTGTAGGGGGGAAGGGTAAGGGGCTTAGACCCTTGGCAGGTGCTCTAGGAGCGTCAGCTAAAGCATTACAGAGAACTGTAAGGTTTGGTATGGGTGCCGGAATAGGACTTGGAGCAGGAAGCTTGGGCACAGGAAGTGCCTATGCTGATGCCTTGTTGGAGAATGTCAAGATTCCTATCTTTGCCGACGAAGATAATGAGTACCGTTCAACAAGTTCAGGAGCACAGTTAGTAAAATATCCGGGTGCAGATATCTATACAGAGTTTGTCAGTCAACCGGGGTATGTTAATGGACGGAGAATTGTAGGGTTTAGTGTTCATGGTATGCCGGAAGATATCGCACGTAAGATATCACTTGTGCGTGGTTTAACAGAAGGGATAGGTGAATTTCTAGGAGCAGTAGGTATACCGGGTCTAAAAGGTTCGGGACTAATCCCCTCCAAGATCATGAAAAAGTTTTCTATTCAGGCATCAGGAGAAATTATAGGGAAGAACTTATTCAGGGAAGTTGTTGTACCTTCTGCCATGAGGATGACAAGAGAAGCAGGGTTGCAGGTAACGGAAGAAGTCTTACAAGAGCTTGGAGGTCATTACTTTGAATCCAATATAAGGAAGACGGCTAATGCGTTACGAGGAACAAGCTTTGAAATAGACGAAAATGAATGGAAGAGGGTAGCAGGAGAAACTTTAGACAGGAGTATACTAGGGGCTTTGTCTTTTGTTGCACCCACAGCATCTATTAATTTTGGACTAGAGTTGAAATCGTTTAAGGAGGGCAGGTCAAGGTTTGAGTATTTGCCCGGAGGTAAGGAGTTCTTTGTTCTTCACGATAAGGATATATCAGCAAGAACCTTTGACGATGTTATAGATAATAATGCACACAAACTCAGTGACAAGGTTAAAATAACTATAGGCGATTTACCTGAAGATATAAAAACTAAAATAGAAAAGGGTGAGTTAAGCCTGACAGATCTACATGAGCACGAGTTGACAGAGGAAAGGGTTGAGAAACTATTAAAGTTAAGCCAAGAACATTCAGACCATATAACAGCAAAGCAGTTTAGGGGGAACGTACACGAACAATCAAGTGCCAAGTTAAATTCTGACCAGAAAGCGTTTAAAGATAATTTGGAGATAAGTAAAAAGATCGCAACAGACCATAGGAATCTTTCTACAGCATCGAGAAGACTATCCCGAAACTCTAAAGAGGCTCACGCCGAGCATAATCTTGGAGACAGGATACAGTATTATGACAGAAGACAAGTCTATCTAGAAGAGTGGATAACTGAACTAACAAATGAAATGGAAGGAGTAGAAGGTAAAGATAAGATACCCTATTCAGATATTATTCAGGAAAACAATACCATTCTTGCAGATAATATACAAAAAAGGGCAGACGCTATAAAGGAGATAAGGGGAAGAAGGAAGAAGGGGGATGTAGATGTTGTACAGGAATACACCAGCGATCCTGAGCTAGGTGTTGTTAAGCTTACCATGACCCTTACAGAGGGTGATAACATACATTGGCGAGTAGAGAAGTATAACGAGGGAGAGACAGAGTTAGAATTAACCGAGGACTATGACAGCTTAGAGGATGTTATGGTTTCCCTGTCTACAGATGTACCGGTAAACACCAAGTTAAAGATGGTAGAAGCCTCCTTGGGTGCAAGGACAGGCTCAACGAACTGGAGAAAGAAAGGGGTAGCGTTCACGCTTAAACCGGCAAGTTCTGTTAGGAGGAATATATTTGCCGCCGCAAGAGAAAAGCTTCCTGAGCCATTAAAAAGTGTACAGGACAGGCTCTTAAGCAGGTTAAGGGACGTAAAGGTAGGGACTATAAAGGGTGATGTTATAACTACACAGGGGTTAATGGGTTATATCACCTCTGGGGCTAAGATAAGTCTAGGGGAATGGATTGTTGACAACATAAACAGGTTTATTCCTGAAGGTGAGAGAAGGCTGGGGATAACCAGTACAGGCAGGAAACGTGTTGTAGATCCAGAAGCAATCATCTGGAAGGATCTTTCTCCTAAAGAGAGAGCGAAAAGATTTAAAGCTAACAAGCCTCTCTTTAAATTTTTAGTATCCAAGGTAGGTACAAGGGAAGATATTATCCAGAGACTAAACAAGTCTATCCGTGACTATATGAGGGGTATGGTAGGCGAAGTTAACACTATGGGCATTAACACTATTACCAAACTACAGGACATAGTAGCTCAGGTAGAGAATAAACAGGCAGTTTTAGATCATATAGAAGCTATAAACCTGCATATGGATAAAGTAAAGGAAGGCAGTACCCCTAAAGCTATAGACGATGCACTTCGGGTACAGGCTAGAAAAAATCTGTTGGAAGGGATAGAGGTGGATGGGAAGAAAGAGGACCCATTTCCTGAAAAGTCTCTGACAAAAAAAATAATAGCAAATGAAGTCGATAGGATAAAAGCGAAAAGAGCAGGAGAATATAAGGCAGTACTTCTAAAAGCAATAGGTAGTGTTGCCGAACCTGTTGCTGTACTTTCTCGTGGAATACGAACAATAAACCAATTGGGAACTATAAAGAATAAAAAGGTTGTTGATTTTTCTACCCTTGAACTAAGGCAGGTAGACAGGATTATGCAAGCACTTGTTTACTCTGCACATCAAGTAGTACAAAAAAATACTATAACGGTATCTGGTGAAGCAAGGGGTACGGTTGAAGTTGTAAATAAAGTAGTAGGTGAGATTGAAAAATTTAACAAGAGAAGCTCTGAATCTATTAGAGAGAATAAGATAAGAAAGGTATGGAATGTTATTAAAAGGACAGGATTGAGATTTCTACCTGAAAGCACATTTTTAAATGTATTAGCCCACAAGGACTCAATATTCCGCCGTGTAGTCATGCTTGATCAGGCAGTAACCAACACTAGAAGAATACAGGGAAGGTTTAGCAAGAACCTGCAAAGGAGCATAAAGAAACACTTAGGGGAGCTTCCTGCTAATACAGAGTTTTCCAAATACATGAATGAAAAAGTAAAAGGTCTTAAGCTTATAGACGAAAACGGCAAGGTACATACAAGGGAGATGAACAAGGACAAACTAATTTCTCTTTACCTGCACTTTCAGAACCCATCCAACACTAGGCATATTACTCCACAGCCTTTAGAGGACGGTAGTGGTAGCGTAGAGACAGTTGGAATAGGGGACAGAAGATCAAAGAGCATACCCGGACTTATATTTAGGGATAAGTATGTAGGGTTTAACAGTGAGAACGCTTTAAATTTTTTCATAGAAGGTAAGGACGGTAAGGCACGTATGGTATCTTCCGAGGAAGATCTCAGGATAGTTGACGAAAAGGTTCGTACTTACCTAGCCGAGAACATGGAAGATATAGACTTAAAGTATGCTGAAGCAATAAAAGAGTTTTACGCTTCCCACTGGAACGAGGTTAATGCTTTTTATCGTGAGCTTAATGGGATAGATCTTTCAAGGGTAGAGAGATATTTCCCTCTAAGCGTTGGCAGGAAGTATGCGACTAAACCAGAGACGGTAACCAAGGACAAGGCAGAAAGGTCTGATCAGTATGGCGATTCCGAAATACTACCACCGGAAAGCATGACTATAGAAAGAGAGTTCTCTTCAGGAGCTATCTATCTGGATGGTGTGTTACGTGTAATTAACAAGTCTATTCACGACTCTGGAAGTTACATGGGTCTAACTAAGCCAGTAGCAGATGCCAGAAACATGATCAGGCATAGTAAAGTAGGTGACGAGCTAATCAAGTTTGATAAAGACATTCCTGACCTGCTGGAAAAAAATATAAACGACACTATTAGATTTCAAATAGATTCCACTAACTTGGAGCTTGTAGATAAGACCTTTGCTTGGTTCAGAAGAAACGCCACCAAGTCTTTTCTTTCTCTAAACTGGGCTGTATCTGTAGCACAGTCTTTATCTTATGCCGCCGCCGCTACCTATCTGGAAACAGGGTACTTGTGGAAGGCTGTAGCTATGGACTTTGACAGTGAGACGAGTAATGCTTTTGATAAGACGTTTAAAGAGTTGTCGGGATTATACTTAGAGAGGATAGCAGGGCTGGTAGACAGGGATGTTGCTCCACGTATGGGTGCAAGAGCCGCTGTTGCGACTGTTACAGGGAAGCCAGTGCTTAGTCTGGTAGACAAGGGGTTGTTTGCTGTACGTTTCTTTGACCGGATTACTGTACGTAAGGTTATGATGGCAGGTGTGTTACAGGCTATGGATCAGATGGAGTCAGGTAATATAACCGAGGACTTTATCACCAACACAGGAATGAATAGACAGGCATTGGTAGAGATTATGGATCAGGGAAACAAGATGGAACAGCTACCAATAGCAATAAGATTTGCTGAGAGTGTTGTTGAGAGATCACAGCCTATGTTTAACCCTGCCCACCGTTCTGCTTTATCTAATACCAAAAACGAACTGACGAAGATGTTCACTCCTTTTCGTGGATGGCAGGATGCAGTACTTGGACTGGTAGTAAGGGAAGCTGTGAGTCTTAAAAGGGGTGACAAAGGTGCTCCGAGAAGGCTGGCTACTGCTCTATTCAGTACTATGATTGTAGGTAGTATGGGTATGTGGGCACTACATTCTTTAAGAACCCACTTACGTAACCTGCTTAGGGACGAAGAGAAAGAGCCTGATAGCGTATGGGATAAACTTTTTGATTCGGTTACAGGACCGGTACCTTTTGTGGGTGGCTTGATGCAGAACCTGCACTACCAGTTGCAAAGGATAAAGGAGGATGGGAGGATACAGCCTATTAAGATCTTCGGGGAGTCTTTAGCGGCACAGCCCATTAGCGAACTTGAAGACTTAATCTACCATGTGTGGAAATACTTTGACGCTGACTCTGACAGGTGGAGAGGATACCATGCGTTACAGGCAGTAAAGCAGATCTTGATGACTATGATATTGGTAACAGGGTTGCCATACTCAACTAAACAAGCTATAGATTTAATGATAAAAGCGATAGAGGATTAAATGGCTGTATCAGTAACAACAAACAAAAACAGGCTGACAAGTAACGGAAGTACTACAGCCTTTAACTTTACGTTCCCACTACCGGATACCGATACTACACAGGTAAATGTAAAGCTGACGGTAGGATCTGTCGATACAGTACAGGATGTAAGCCTGTACTCAGTGACAGCAACGAACAACGACTTCAGTTCAGGTGGGACGGTAACCTTCACCACAGCCCCAGCGGCTGGGACTATAACTATCTACCGTAATCTGGCTACTACACAAACCAGCGACTACGTAGCCGGAGGCTTACTAGATGCGGCTACATTAGAAGGTAACTTAGATAAGCTAACCATGTTAGTACAGGAACAGCAGGATGCTATAGATAGATCGGTAAAGTTTCCGGTTACAGACGCTACTGCTTTAACTTCTGAAATACCTAACTCTTCCGGTAGGGCAAGCAATACCCTTATCTTTGACAGTTCAGGTAACGTAGGTGCAGGAGATGCAACCACTACCAGTGTTACAACAGGTACAGAGGGGTGGGCTGATACTCTTAACAGCTATGACCAGAAGGAATGGATCAAGCTGGCAAGTTCAGTCAACGTAACTATGGACGCAACGGCTACCTATAGTAAAGTTAACATCCTCTACATAACTACCAGTACAAATGCACGTGTCGTAACCCTGCCAGCAGAAGCAGACAGCGATGGCAGGTATCTGGCTGTAATAAAAGTTGACTCGGCTACTGGCACGGTAACTATAAATAACGATGGTGGCTCTGCTGTATGTGCCAAGTTAACCAAACAGTACGAGGTAGCCCATGTTATTTGTGACGGTACTAGCTGGTATCTTCTTAACAGACCACACAGTTTAGGTGATGGAGCGGTACAGAGCTTTGGGGCAGACGGTGATGTGCAATTACAACACGTAGCTGATGATGGTCTCATACTAAAGAACACAGGTTCAACAGGGGCAACTGTATTAACTATTCAAACTTCAAATACTACAGTTACTGATGGTAATATCCTAGGTGAAATAGATTTCCAAGCACCAGATGATACTGGAGTAGACTCAGATATAGTAGCCGCAAGCATAGCCGCTAGAGCAGAAGGAACTTTCAGCGACTCCTCTAACGCAACCGAGTTAGTATTTAAGACTGGAGTAACGGAAGACGCAAGTACAGGTGTGGCTGATGGTGACATGATCCTGTCTTCAGCAGGAGCTTTATCTGCCAGTAGTTTTAAACTCTTCGGTTCAGTAAACCCGACCCCTGTAGACTTCGGCGTAGTAAATAACTCAACTGGATTCCAGAACGCTATAGCAGGGTTAGGAACAGGCTATGGTGAGTGTGCCGGTGGTGGTAGAATGGTAGCCAGCTATCCGACAGGTGGTGAGTTAGCAATAACATTCACCTACGCAGGGGTATATTTGCTTTGTATCCAGATGGGACAGGGAACTATGGGTGGAAACGATCTAACACATATAGAATTTAGAGCACTTCTTGAGAGTGAAACAACTGCTACGATAGTTGACTTGGGATTTTCAGGTAATGGAGATGACAGGATATTTGCATTAGGTGGTATATCAGGGTTATCAGGATCTAATGTTTCAGGTACTGGTTGGTATAATATAACGGCAACAGCAGGTCAGCTTGTACAGTTCGCACCTCGTGTTGAGTTTACCACTTCAGACGATGGTGAAGATATAAACCAGAAAATTTTTACAGCCTTTATGGTGTGGGGGTAGCATGGCAGAAACTAATGCAGAGCATCAGCGAAAGAGAAGAAACAGTATATTATCAGCCACAGACTGGGCAGTATTATCAGACAGCCCATTTTCTGGGAGTGCTCTTGCTTCATGGAAAACATTTAGACAGGCTCTCAGGGATATACCTGAGCAGGGAGGCTTCCCTGATTCTATAACATGGCCTAGGAAACCATAATGGATAAGATGAAAGGAAGAATAGTATTCACGATGGGAGCATCCCTGATGGGACTGCTAATCTTAATAACGATAGCCGATTTCTTTGTGGCTTATTCTGAAAATAGACCTGTAGATGAGAGCGTAATCAGTTTACTGGCTATGTCTATTAGTGGAGTTGTCGGTATAGTTAGTGGGTATCTGGCAGGTAAGCCAAGGGAATGACCTCATGGTTCTGGCTAGTCATAACGCTCGTAAGCTATATGTTAATAGCTACACTTATAATAACTATAGCCAGAGACAGAGAGAAAAAGAATAGTGGACGTAGCAAGAGAAGCATTTAGCGGATTCTCACCAACCCTGATTATGAATGGGCTGGGAATCATCTTGGGCTATATGGCTTTTCAATTTTTATCTGCATATGTCAAGAACTACGTGCTTTATATGAGGATAAGGAGCAGTTCATTAGGTTACCAAAGCAGAATCATGTATAAGGGCGTAGAATATAAGTTACTTGGATATGACAGAAGGTCAGCGAGACTGGTAAATCATACCGAGGAAGTATATATTCCACTAATAGTGTGGGAGGAAATGATAAAGGTACTGCCTCTGGATACACACGAACCACACGAGACGAGATTAGATAAGGAGGGATCGTGATAGGACAGAGATCGGAATGTCTATCCTATAGGGCTGACATACACCCCTATGGATGTTACATGATGAGTTTAATCATGCTGGCATGGGAGTTCATGGACTCCAGTGAAAGTATAGATTATGAGCAAATAATAGAGTTCCATGACTGGGCAAGAGAGGGTGGTGCTATGGACAAGCACTGTTATATAAAGAATCCACAGATGATGGTGGACTACTGGTGTCCTGACAGGTTGCAGTTTAAAGGCAAGGAACCAGCCGACTATTTAGTGACAGAGAATTACAGGGCGATACAGCTATGGGTTTTAAACAGAAAAAATGGTGGGGTGTGGAAGCATTTCTGCTACAATAGTTATGATCCGTGGGTACGCTCACTAACAAAATCACAGGGATCAGTAGATTCTATTAGATTATTTGAGGTGATATAATGGCAGATGAAAACAACGCTCCGCTTAGTATAAAAGAGCAGATGGCTATGCCTTGGGGGAAACTGATACGCAGTACTCTGAAAAGACCTGTGGCTCTGATAAGTAAAGCTGTATCTTTTAAAGGTGCAACGGTAGCACTGGCTACTATACTCGTGCTAAGGGACAGCATAGAGTCATGGCACTGGGTTATCATGGTTAGTGCAATAGTACTTGGTCGTGATATACTGGACAAACTAAAGAAATGAAGGTTTGGAAATGGTTCGTGCTATTAGGTGGTGGGGTAGCTACAGCTATAGCTATCCTGCTAAACAAGCATCAGCCGAAAGCCTTCGTAGAGAAGGAAGAACTAGTCGAGAAGAAAAAAACTCAGGCTGTAAAGAGGGTGGTAAATGAATTATCTAAGAAAACTGACAAAGAAGTGGCTGACAATTCTGCTTCTGATAGTACCAATCGGGCTACTATACAGCGACGACAGCGAGACATCGACAACGCCGCATCACGAGCCAGAGATAATATTGCTAGACGATTGTCTACTAATAGCAAACGAGGAGATAGCAACATTAACAGTTGAGGCAAAGGAAGCACTGAGGCTGGCAGTTACTGAGGCGGTAGCTACAGAGCAGAGGCATTTTCTTCCGATCGTAGCAGGACTTGAAACAGAGGTTGAGGGGTGGAAGACCGAGGCAGGTAGACAGTCCTTTTGGGATGAGTATGGACTGGCTATGATAGGTGGAGGGTTTGTAATAGGAGGTATCACAGCACTGGTACTTGCTACTGTGATACCCAAATAGATTACCTTCTGTACTTACTCATGTCAGGTTTCTTTGGACTTTCAGCTTTATCTCTAAAGACCTCAGTCACTCTTTGGCATGACTTACATCTTATAGCGTTGTTGGCTATAAATTCCATAAGGAAATCGTTGCCGCATTTTATATGTATCCCCTTACTCCTGAGAGTAGCATCCACATGAACTCCGGAACACCTAGGGTAACACGTACATGACGGCTTATAGTACGTAAACTTACCGTGATTGTTATTGACATCCACTCTAGCGAATGGTTCCTTGCACCGTGGACAATCACCACCACCGAACTCTTTGTCTATTACCAATCCTATCTCTGAAGGTAAGTTACCTTTCATACACCTGTCTATTAATGACTGGTGTGCCTTATCTAATAACTCCTGAGTAACCCCAAGATATTTCTTAGACTCCATTTAAAGAACCCCCCTTAATTTTCTTAGCTCCTAACTCAAAGTAATTCTCCATCTTAGTACCGAACAGGGTTTGTGGTCTAAGGTATATAGACATCTTAGGATCTTTACCCCATTCCTGCACCATAGCAGAGATAACGAGTTTAAATCCTTCTACCGTAAACCCTTCCTTAAGACGAGCCTTTACCAAACGCTGTGTGACTGCACTCTTACAACTGTAACTACTATCTGTCTCACTATTTAGATAATTAATTATCTCCTCTAGTTCTTTAGTATAGTTATATGAGTCTAGTTTGGGTGGAGCTACTCCACTGCTCTCGGTGGACTGACTCCACTCCTTCGGTGGAGTTGCTACCCCTGTGCCTACGTGGTACAGTGTGGACGTACCTGATCTTTTAGTTGTACGTATGTACCCATACTTCTCAAGGACACGTATCGACTGTATCGCTGGCTTGCGAGTGACACAAGCCAGCTTACAGATACGAGTTAAAGATGGGTATGCAGTACGCTTCTCGTTGTCAGCATGAAATGCTAGTACCACATAAACAATCTTATCTATTCGTGTCAGTCTCTCGTCTAACACTACCCTGTTATCTATGATAGTAAACCCCCCTTCATTTCCGTTCATTAGCCTCCTCTCTTATATCCATATCCAGACCCTGTATGAGACCGTTCACAGTGGTGGATATCTTTATTAACGCTTCACGAGGTATGGTAGTAGGTATCTCGGTTATCTCAAAGATAACGTTGCAATCCCTTATTATCTTATCTCGTATACTATGTACCCTCTTACTTACGTTCTTTGGGCTTGCCATTCTCGTACTCTTTAGCCCTGTAAGCAGGGACGCAGACGTAATTATTATCCTCGTCCATAAAAGGTACGACCTTGTCACCACCCTCTAACCTGTTAGCATCTAGGAAGCTCTTGTGCAGGATAACAATAGGTGATCCTTGGCTACCTTCCCTTATCCTGTACCCATCGTTGCCCCTTACTTTTAACCTCAGTACCGTTTCCCTATTCTCGCTCATCTTCTAACCTCCATGTTATTGTCAGACCCTTGACCGTACCCTTCATGACATACTCTGACTGTTTGCCATAAGTGTATTTAATAATAAATTCATCAGGCGATATTATCTGGACATCATTTATTTCTGTAGTCTGTGTAGTGTAGTACTGCCATTCACTATCGGTATATGATACGTCCTCTGTGACCTCGTCAGTATCATTTTTAATTGCTATCATAGCAGAACCAGCACGAACAGTTACTATCTTGTCTCCGAGATCAACTCGCCAGATTGTAGTTTTAGCTCTACGATTTTTGGATGCCACCATCTACCCTCCAGTTGGTTCTTTAACTTACGCCAGCCATGTACTATAACCCTGTTCTCAGCCAGCAACCATACCCTTATGTTGCGACTCTCTAACAGTTTGTTAACCCTTGCTGACAGGTTAGATCCAGTAGTTGTTTGTATTCCTAACACTCCAACTACATCCTCTCTAATAGCCACAAGATCAAAGCAACCGAAGAGGTCGACACGTTTGCCGACCCTTTCGATCCACTTCTCACACACAGCTACTGTATACCGTTGCTCCATAAACAGAGACTTGGATCGCTGTGTTGGTGATATCAACTTGAACCCTTAGCGTGTAAGGATAAGCCGATAGATTCTTCCAGTGCATAGCAAGCCTTGGCTAGCAGGATAAA
>VTLG01006071.1_pt1 | contig 24665 bp, 26 predicted proteins | sample 4694571 | NCBI WGS metagenome assembly VTLG01 (sample SAMN12604809, study PRJNA352737) | marine metagenome | biome: ENVO:00000447; feature: ENVO:00000209|ENVO:00000569|ENVO:01000036; material: ENVO:00002151; isolation source: viral sequences binned using virsorter ...
TCCATATCATTTTCAACAGCTTTCATCCAATTAGAGTCAACTCCAACTGAAATATTAAAGTTATGAATATCGCCTTCTACTGACTTACAGCGAATAAATTCTAAAATATCTGGATGTCGGATATCCATAACAGCCATATTAGCGCCATCACGCTTACCTCCTTGGGTAATCATGCTTGATACGCTAGATAAGGTCTTTAAAACTTGAATTGGTCCACAAGCAGCTCCGTGTGTAGTTTTAATATGCGAGCCTTTTGGACGTAATTGCGATAAAGCAAATCCTGTACCACCACCAAACTTCTGGACCATAGCCATATCGGTTGCGGTCTTCATAATATCTTGCATAGAATCATTTAACGGCAGTACAAAACAAGCAGACATTGTGCCCTGCTCTGTACCAGCATTCATTAACGTAGGACTATTAGGAAGAAAATATAAATTCCTCATCATAAAATAAAAATCTTTATGGGTTAATTCAACCTCTACTGGTAATGCCCCATACTGTTTATCTACTTTGGCTAAAGCCCAAGCAACTCTGTCAAACAATCCATTAGCATCTTCAATAGGTTGTGAATTTTCGTCTTTTAAATAATACCTATGATTTAAAATAATTTTTGATTGGTCAGATAATTTTTTATGCGTAGTCCTTTCTGATAATGGTAATTGAAATGATACATTACTAGATACTGCCATAAGTTCCTCCTAAAATTTTACCCTCTGTGTCCGCAATATAAACAGAGATTACGTTCTTTTACCCAATATGTTGGGTTACATAAGCTTTCAGAACATTGAGGATTAGGCGCTTCCGCTTGAATTTGCAAAGTCTTTGCAATTAAATCCTCTGAAGTTTGTTCTGCCCAAGGTTTCCCATCCCACACTTCTGGGTCCGAATCTTTTAAAGCAGACCCGTGTGTTAATACTTTCCCCCACTTCTTCTGTAAATCTGTACTTGGATTAGACGACTTTTGCCCTGCAGAATCTGGGTCTAAATCTTCAAACCAATCCATAACATTCCCTAAAGATTGAACATTATAGAGTTCAGATTCGTAGGCCGCCTGTAAAGCCATTGCAATAGAAAAGAATGCATCACCGTGACCCATAGGGGTTTCAGGAGCTTTCAACTCATTATTGACTGACAATATCTGTTGTCTTTGCCTTTCATCAGCTAACAGTTTTAAATTCCCAGAATGGACATAATGTTCAAATACTTGAGCCATTGTATTCTTTGATTTAGAAGTAAAAGACATAGGTCTCCAAATTCCATCTAATCCCCTGTCTTCTAACTCTCCTCTAGTATTATCTATGTACCCTCTTTGAATATTAAAATTTTCTGCAACCTGATTTAAATATTCTATTTGGTCCGAATAGTTCCAACCATCTAACCATGATTGATGTACCTGTTCTATCAAAGAACCGCTACGTCTAAAAATAACTAGATGAGAAGGGTGTCTTTTCTTTCCAACATCGAAACCAGCAAAAAGCTGGTCAGTACCATTATTAGCATATGTTTTATATGCTGAATGGTTTATCAAATCAAGTCTTTCACATTTACTTATCTCCTCTTCTTCAAAATAAGATTGAGTAGATAGATGTGGAACTAGCAAAAATTCTGATGCAAAAGATTTGGGTCTAGCTTTTTGTTGCTGTAATAACCACTCTTCCGTGTAGAGCTCTGGCATCAATACCCTTCTTCCGGGTTCTGGGTCTAATGCAGGAAGCACTCTTGCAAAGAATCGGTCATCCGATTGGAGCTTGGTTAACAAATCTCCCGGCAACATAGGAGTACCTAATACAATAGAAGGTACACCTTTAAGTGGGATATACATTGATTCAGTTAAGAAATGGTCTTCAACCTTATGTATTTGTCCCATATTTAATGGATTATCTGGGTCTCGAAGTATGTCATCAGCAATTAAAGCTCCATTTACATGCATACCTCTTTTAAATGAAAATAAACCTCCGTGAGCTATTTCTACGGGATTATTATTTATATAATATCTAAACGAATAGTCTGCCTTCGGACTTCGGTTAACCATCCATTCTTTTAAAATAGGATTTCTATTCACAGTTTTATTAATTTCGCTAAGATGATACCTAGCCATATGGTCGCTATAAGATAGATATAGCACAGAACAGTCCCTGCCAGCTTTTAAGAGCCTCCAAACGCTAAAGGCGTGTCCTAATAGGGTAGACTTAAAATGGAAGCGTGGGAGAATAGCAACGTAGTTCAAACCTTCTTCAACACATCTCTCTACATCTTCAGCAACTACACCTACATGCCAAGCTTGAAAATATTCTGGATGGTCAAAAGATAGGCTCCAAATATCACGTAAGAATTCCCAGAAGCTTCCTACCTTAATTGCTTGACGTGCTTCTAAACCATCAGCTAATCTTGCTAATGCGTCTTCAAATGTAGTTGAATGTTGATTACTCATTATCCGTTTCGACCAATGCCTTTAATTTTATAGCTACCCTGCTTAAAATATCAGGGTCTGTTACTTCATCTACGAGAACTCCCATAACATCTTGTATAAATTGTAAACTTACCAATCCAGACATTACAGCTCTCTCGCCTTTAATTCCCAAGTCTAATGCTTTCGCAGCATCGAATGCCCTATCAAATGTTTGTACATTTAATTCCGCTGATGCCTTCCTACGTAAACCTTCATAAGTATCTAGATGCTCTTCCTGTAGTCGAGCATACCGTTGAGTCTCGGTTTCTTTAACTCTCTCAACTGCATCGGCTCGTGAAACCGCTCTAGTCTCCCCCCATTTATACTGGTTTGCCCATGCATAAATAGTTGAAGGTTTAACTTGTATGTTAAACGTATCACTAACTTTTTCTGCAATCTCTCTAGCAGGTTTCCCTTCTAAAAAGAATTCCATAGCTTTAGTTTTTACTTCTTGTGGTATTCGCTTTGGCATCCTATATCCTATTGATAAAAATTATTTGGGTCTAGTCCACCAAAACCATCATCTGATATATGTTGAGAATCTATATTCCCACCTAATGGACTCCCATCGGAATTCAAGAATCTTGTGAAGTCTATATGACCTGCTGTTTTATTAGCCGCCGAAAAACAAAAAGGAACTTTTACAGTTGTGTTTTTGCTTGGCTCAACTTCTTGAAATTTAATTGAAATTTCATCCTTTGTACAGATGTTAGGCCAAATATGTTCCTGTTCTCCAATTGGTTTATACATTTTGTTTTTCATTATAGAACTACTAGTACGTTGTAGGTCATCTATTTCTTGGTTATATTTACACTCGGTAAATTTACACCAGACAACCGTACCATATTTATTTTTAACGTCCTCTATAGTTGGCAAATCTTTTGGAAATGTATCTTCATACTTTCGTATTTTCTTTTTTGCCGGTCCTATAAATGCTTGTCTAATCTCAGGGCCTACTTTCTGTAGCCCACCCTTTCCTAACATAGTTTATACTCCTTTACCCTTCAAGTTCTGGAAGCTCATCTTTATGTCTCCTTTTTATCCATAACGAAATACAAGCCGCATCACACCAATCCTGTTCAGGAAATATATCTCCCCACTTATCAACAGTAAAGGCTTTAATTGCCTGCTTGTTTAAATTCCCTTTCCCTAAAATATATTTTTTCCAATGGCGATTATCAACTGGGATACAGTCAATTTTATGCTGGTCACACAGAAGTCTTACTCCATGTACAACTCCAGCAATCTCCATCGTGGATTTAGGGTTTTGAATAAAGATAGCTGCTTCAACAGCAGCTTCTATCCTTACTTTTATTTTACTCAAATCTTCCGCAAATTTACGAGCAATTTGCAAACTTCTTAGATTAAAATCTTTTTCAGAACTACCCCATTTTCCCTGTCCAATAACTGTTTCGGAACTATCAATTAATATCGCATGGACTGCTTTAGATGAACAGTCAATCCCCATGTATACAGTTGAAGGGAGGTCTTCAAAAATCTGCCAATTTCCTTCATTCTTTACCAAACTCTTCCTCTACTATTTCGTGCATATCTAATACGCAATTTCGTAAATCCGTTACACATTTTCTAAGGGTATCAATATCTTGATACACGATAGCGTAACGCATTCCCCTTAATATAATCTCCGCTTTATTAGACGTATCTAATAACTCATGGTCATCTATAGTTTTAAAACGCTTACCCATAAGCTATCCATGACCTATCTTTTTTAACTTCAGTTTCCATAAGTTCTACAATTTTCTGGCAGGTAGGTTTTTCTGCCTTTTTATGTTTAGAACAATAAGTGCCTTTTATCTGCTGTTCATATACTTTATCTTGGGCTTCTTCAGCTGAGTCAGCCATTACCTCAATAGCATGAACTAGTCTATGTTCAACCCATATTCTATATCTATTTGATTTAGCCGCCATGTTCTACCCCCACGCTTTTGTATTGTCTCTACCCATATTGCGTAAGGTTACAACTCTGGAGACTGCGTCATAGGCAGACTTATATGCATTAAGCAAACCAGATACCTTGATATGAATAGCTTCTTGCCCAATAATTTCTTTCCGTAATTCTGTTAAATTGGGGTAGCGTTCAAATGCAGCCCCTCTAACTTCTTCCCTAGTAAGTTTCTTTTTACCTTCTTCTTCCCGTTCATCCGCTAACTTATAAATAGCAGTAGAATACCTTTCATTAAAAGCAGCTTCTAATGCTGTTTTAGTTGCTGTTACATCAGCTAATTGATTTTCTAAATAGGCTTTGTAGCCACCAAACATAGTTAAAAACTCTTCTAATTGTGAATTAGTAGCATTCATAAGATTAGTAAAATCAACACTATAATCTTTTGTAACTTCTTTACCTATTGCTGGAATAGATAACTCAGTTATAAATGTTTCTGCATTGGTTAATGCCGTTAATGGTGACCATCGTTGTACTTCAGCCATTCTTAATCTTCTCTCTTACAAGCGCAGTATCTATAACCAGTACATTTTTCCGGCTGACTAGTCATATTCATAATACGATTACATCTATCATAAATTTCTTTCCAGTGTTCAGGGTCCTTCTTAACTTCAAACGCTTTAATCTTCTGGTCGTTCTTACATTCATATAATACCACACCATGTTGGTATCCCGTAAGATTTAAATAAATTTGAATCTGTACAGTATGTTCAGGTTTAGGTTCTTTCAGAGCATTAAACCCACGTTGATTAATAGATTTTAATTCAATTAATAACTGTTCATGTTCCGGATGGCTAATTAGAAAATCTAACCTGCCAGAAATAGGAGGGTCATCTGCTTTAATAACCGACTCTGTTTCTAAAAGAACATCCATCTTTTCAAAATACTTCTCATATCTATACCCTAGATAATCACCACAATCAAATATACGCCTTGCTACAGCGCTTATCTCTTCTTCTTTAACCAATCCATTATAACAATTATATAAGTATCTATCGCAAATACTTCCTAGCGCAGAAGGGTAAAACACCCCTTGTCTAGCGGGGCGTTGAGCTTCTTTCAGGCTACTATCTATACTCTTGAGTAGCCACTTATCTTGTACACCGTCTAGACTATCTTCTAGCAGCTCTCCAAGGCTCGCCATAATTCCTCCTGAACTCGTTGTTTAGTATCTGCTCTAATATGGAAAATGTATTCTATTGAAGGATTTTCCATTAATGTTATATCTCGTTGCATATCTCTTTTCTTTAAATGTCCATATACACCATCAGCTTCGATAACAAACTTTAAATCGGGTATCCAAAAATCTACTGTATATGTATAAAATTGTTTTTGTTGTTCAAAGCGCATACCCATTTCCGATAAACAATCAGCAATTATATTTTCTTGATTAGTGAAATCGGTCGGTTTTATGTTCATGCTACTTCTTGTTTAAGGGCATCAATTTTCTCTGGGTTATCTATAAAAAATTGTTTTAACCCATTTAACCCCATAACTTTATCTTCCTTGTAATTATACCAAGCACCTGCTCTAGTAATAAGTCCAACATCTATAGCTTCTCTAATAAAGCTTTCTAATATGTCTATTCCGCCGTCCACCCTAAATGGCACAACAGCCGACCTCCAGTTCTCACCACCCACTTTACTCTTGCGTAATCGCACTTCCATATCAAAACCAACTCTTTGCTTGTTTTCTTCAATCCAGCCGCTACGTCTAACTTGCAGGAGAAAATGCGAAAAGAAAGTTTGTGCTAATCCACCGGGCATATTGTCTATGGCAACGGGTCCCAAACTTGAGCGAACCTGATTGATTGCCACTAACGCTGAGCCATGTTTTAGATTAGGAAGTAATTTAGGCAATGACGCATTAATAAACCTCGCCTGCCATGCCATTGGGTTGTAGGAAAATTCCTCTTCAACAACTGTTGTCGGCACAAGACCTGCAATGCTATCTAATACAATAACATCCACACCCGCCTTCATCATTTCTCTAACAATCTCTAATGCATCCTCCCCATTAGTGGGTTGGGCAACCAGAATCTTATCTGCGTCTAAGCCACATTTTGTAACCCAGTCCGCATCCCACGACAACTCTGTGTCTATCCAACCAGCCGTACCACCAGCTGATTGAGCATTTCGAGCTATTTGAGAAGCTAAATAGGACTTTCCTACATTGGTAGGACCGTACAGAAGCGTCATACGCTTTTTAGGTATGCCTCCTCCCGTTAGAGAATCTAACGCAGGAATACCAAAGGGGATACGCTCATATGAGAACGCATCATTACTTCCCCTAAATAAGTTTAAATCTTTTTTAGCGAGAAGTTGTTGTATAACTTCTTCTGCATTGTCTTTCATAGAATTACCTTATTCCTTATCAGAGTTTTTACTACGTAAATCTCTAATTTGGGCTGCTAGTTTTTCTTTAGTAGCTTGATATACAGCATCAATTACTTTGTTACTATCTTCAAGCTGAGGTTCCAGTGGTATCTCGGTATCTATATCACTAATAGTAATGTCTAATCTTGCATATTGATTAGAGCCATCCTTCCCAACATTCATAGTGACTCCGAGGTGTGATGTAATCTTTGGCATAATGCCCTCCGTTTCTTTAGTTTTTTCCAGTGTATCATTATCTGTATAAGATGTCACGTAATCTTCATAGTCCATCTTAGTAGCCCATGAAGGAGTGCAAACCTCTTTATCAACAAACAAAGGAATCCCTAAACTATTGGTCTGCATTATCTTAATAATCTCTGGGACTACCTCATCCATCTCATCTTCATGTACTTCACAAATGATTTCATCATGAACTTGAAGTAAAGGTTTGCTTAACTTACCTTGTAAAAATTCATCTACTTTAATTAACCTTTCATTTAAGATATCTGCACTAGTACCTTGAACTAGGTAATTAACTCCTTTATAGCTCATACCAGATGGTATCTTATAAACCCTGCCGTACTTGTTCTTTATCCATCCCCGGCTCTCTACAGCCTTCATAACGCCTCGTATGAACTCTCTAGAGCCTTCAATGCTGTCTAAGTACCTCTTCTTATACTTCCCGGCTTCTTGCTTAGTAGTCTGTAGCTGCTGAGCAAGACGTTGATTACCAATTCCGTATATGATTCCGAAAGTAATCCCCTTAGCCATTTGCCTATAGTACTTAAACTGGGGGTCATCTTCATCTAATTCAAATGCAATCTTTGCCGCTTCCCCATGGAAGTCTACATCAGTTCTATTTAAAAGTTCTTGCATACTCTCGTTCTGTAAGTAACTTAAAAACACTCTAACTTCCATCTGGGAATAGTCAAAACTCACTAATTGATACCCTTCTCTAGGTAAGAATAATCTTCTAATAGAAATTTGCCTGTCGTCAGACTCATCATAGGATTCATCTCCCATAAAGCCCCACGTATTTAAGACATCATTATCTAAATTAACTCCCTCTTCTAAGTTAGCTGTAGCTTCGATACGTCCCTGTACAATTTCTAACTCTTCTGGAGACAATTCCCTATCTCTAAGGTTGAAATGGTTACGGGGAATGTTTTGTAAGTTGGGTTCTCTAGAAGAAAGCCTCCCAGTTAATGTGCCCCAATTACAGAAATTAGTATGTAATACAGGCTTTTCAACATAAGGCTCTAAATACGTAGAGGACAACTTAGTTAAAGCTCTATGTTGTCTTATCAACCCTGCTAATGGATGATTAATCTGAGCTAAGGCAGCTGTTCCCCATGATTGCCTACCAGTATTAGTAAGGATATTAGACTCAATTCCCATATCATTAAAGATAGTTCCTATCTCTTGGGTACTACGAATGTTAAATTCTTTGCCACTAAGTTCAAATATCTTAGCTTCTACTTCCTCTTTCCTATCCGTAATCTTTTGAACAGTTTGGTGAGCATAATCTGAATCAATTACCACACCCCTACTTTCCATATCAAATAGAACACGGGTTAATTCATATTCTAACTCTAAAATTTTTTGCTGATTACTCTGTTCAATCTTACCTAAGCAATCTTTATAAAGTTGTAAGGTCCAATATGCATCATATTCACAATACTCTCCCAAAACATCTGGAGGTGCTAATGAAAAGTCTTTATGCCATTTGTTAGACCTTAAATATTTCTTTGTCTCTATGTCGTATTCTGCGGCTTGAGGACCATAAAACCTTGTTAGGGTCTTAGTTAAACCCAATTCATTTACAGTAGAGTCTGCAGTTAACCTGACTAATAGCATGACATCAATTAACTTACTGTTAGTGATATCTAGCCCATCGTTAGTTAGGAACCGTAAATCGAACTTTAGATTATATCCAAGCAGTTCAGTTCGGGCGCTCATTAGGTCCATCAAGGTAGGGAGGTATGAAGGATTTAAGTTCCCGGATTGCTGATGCCTGAATGGAAAATAATATGTTGAGTCCGATTTACGGTCGATGGCTATGCCTATGCCACAAAGCTGGTTGTAACCATAAGCATCTAAGCCATTCGTTTCTACATCTACTGTCCAAGATGAATATGATGATAAATCCTCAATAGCCTGTTCAAATAGACTATCTGTATTTACTATCATATGCTCTCCTAGAACGGTAGGCCGTTAGTATCCTCTATAGCAAATTCTACAGATTCTCCTGTAGTAGAGGCTTCCTGTGAAGCAGGGCTCCAGAGCTTACTATAATTCTCTTTATAGTACTCTGATAAAGGTTGTAGGGCTTCTTCTGGTGCTGGGGCTTCTTCATCTCTAACCGTTGGGGTAAAGGTGTAAGTGGTGTCTAAAAATAACCCATTACGTTTTATTCTTATAACTCCTTTTGATAGTTTCCCTCCCCACTCATCTTTAATATTACTGAGTGCTTCAAGATTAACTTTCTTTTGCCCGTAGCCTACAGAAAAAATGCGGTAATCATTTACTGTTTCTTTAAAGTGCTTTCCACGATTATCCTGTACTTCTTCCCAATCATCCCCAATATTAGGAATATTAGGTTTAGTAGGATGATATACATAATGAACGTATACCCAGAAAGCTACTTGTTTCTTTAAACGAGCATCTTCTGGCATAACACTTAAATCTACATCTGGGTGATTTAATAGAAATCCCCATCTGGGGTCCCCATTTGGTTTAATCCCATTTTGAAAAGAGTAGGTTTCCAAACCAGATAACCATGTATCTCCGTCAGATTCCTCATCTGCATCTGTTAAAAATGTAACAAACGCATCATCTCCATCTTGCCTGAGATATAACTCTTTATTTGGTTGCGCAACTCTTATGTTACGTACCGGGCTACTTTCCTGTAATAATTCTTCTAATCCTGCCATTTCTTTTCTCCTTGTAATTTTATGGTCTACCAATAATATCTATCGGCAATTATTCTGTCAAGTATTTTTTTATCTCTAATGTCCTGAACATCTTTATACTCGTTAGGAATTTTAATAAAAGTTGTAATTATAGACTGGGTTAAGGTAGTGAAGGCTTTATTAAATCCTATAGTTCCTGCTTCGTCATTATCCAAACAAAGAACTATTTCTTCCGTTGGTAAAGACGTTAATAGCCGCTGTTGCGTTTTTGACATATCCATTCCTAAAATCGCTACTGCGGGATAACCGTTTTGAGTTAGCCACATAGCATCTAAAGTTCCTTCCGTAACACAAATAAATCTACTAGACTTAATTCGATTACCCCCAAATATTACCTTAGATTTCTTTAAACCTTTACTATATAAATATTTAGGAATTAAGAAGGGTCTACGAGAAACCCATCCCACTAGCTTACTATCTATATCGTGAATAGGTATAATTAAATCCCCATGGTTATTTGTCCCACATCCCCAATCTTCTAATGTAGCTTTCTTAAAGTCCCTTTGGTATATCCATGCAGGATATGTACCTGTAATAAATTCCGGAGGTAGTTCTACTTCAGGCATGTATTCTTCTGTAGGTTCCACATCTTCAAAAAAGTCAAAATCTAATGAAAACTCATTTTTATAAATTAATTCATTTATCTCAGAACCGCTAAGATTTAAAAGCCTTTGTATAAATTTCGCTAAGGAACCTTGTCCGCACCCTGCAAAACATATCCATACACCTTTATCTACATTAATTGAACAAGATGCTACAGAATCGTCATGAAATGGACATACAATACTAAACTCTGATTTACCTATTGGTATGTCTAAATCAGCAGATAACAATAAATGAGCCCAATCAACATTAGTATTCTGCGTATGGTTCATATCCTATCATCTCCTTTATTTCACCTTTATCTACATTCCATGTCATATACATATTATCTATATAGGTTTCACTATCTCTAATCTTCTGGACTTGAACTCTTCTCATGCGTTCATTCACGTCGCCATCCCCATCTTGTACCCTACACATTGATAAAGCAACGTCTGCAGCTCTAATTAAAGCATCTCCAAACGCCACCTGAGAGGCGCTAGGGGGCTCAAACATATTAGCTGCATCTCTGTTAGCCTGAGTACTTACACACATAGCTACATTTTGAGCCTTACATAAGTTCTTCATAGCATAAAATAGTTCATGGGACTGTTCCCACATAGCACTTCTACCTATACCAGTAGAAACTAAATAAATTCCATCCAACACTATAAAGCTAGGATTGTGTTTACGTACCAAACTTTCAATAGATTCAATTGTTATGCTAGGTTGACCGCTAATGTGGTCGCATATAAGCAAGTTCTTGGTGTCTAGCTGTTTAAGTACGTCTGAATAAAGCTCTTCATTAATCTCTTCCCCGTGCCTTAATGCCCTATGAGAAAGCTCATACCCTAATTTACTAGCGAGTATAACGTCTAATCTCATCATAATAGACTGCGTAGACATTTCAGTAGAAATGAATAATGTTTTTATACCAGCTAACATTGCGGTAGCCGCCATCTCAGCACACATCCACGTCTTTCCTACAGTGGGTCTAGCGAACATAGCAATTAAATCACCGTCCATCCACCCTACGCCTGACCTGTTAATAGAATCAAACGGGGTAGGGATACCCATTAAACCCCCATCAAGCTCTCTACGCTCCTTACGGGCTCGCCATTCGGCTAATCTGTCTAAAGACTTATCGTCATAATGAATAATATCTTCATCAGTCATAGCGTTAATATCATTCAGTGCTGACATAATATTCATATAAGCTTTTTTAGGGTCATCATGAATAATATCTTTATTCACTTGAAAAGCGTGAATAACTTGTCGAGTTAAAATCTGCTGTTTAAATTTATCTAATGCATAATCAAACTTAATATCTCGTGCTGAAATATCTAATGTGGGATAACTCTCTAACAGTAACTCTACCGTTGGAAAATCTGAATAATCATCTACATATTTTATTAAAAATCTGTAAGCGTCCCCATGCATAACAAAGTCTGATTGTACATGTTTAAACTTTTTAAGGGTTTCAAACGAGTTTAATCCTAGAATAATTGCTGATTCTATAAACTCAAACTTTTCCATCTTCTCTCCTACTGTAACTCGACTAAGACGGAACTATCCTCAAGAATATAATATTGAGTATTTAGAGCTAAATACTTTTTCTTTAATTCTAATGCTTCTTCTACGCTTGATACTTTACCAATCTGTTGAATCGAGCCAGTATTTTTATTTATTGCGAGAACATCATAAAGCTCAGGCGATTCATTTGTCAATAAAAATTTTCGGAAAAACCCGCCAGCTCTACCCCTTCTTCGTTTTCTCATTAAGTTTCTCCCTAGTTAAAATAAAAGCTTGAATCTTTTTTTGAATAGCGTTTCTAACTTTATAAGCCGAATCTTCTAATCGTTCCGAAATAAACTCCATGGTCATACCCTCAAGCCTTAGTTCTAAAAACGCTAGTTCTTGGTCGGTTAAATTAGCACGAGTAATAATATCCATTAATTCAACATTATTAACAAATTCTATTGCCGATTCATCAGCAAGGGAGTTTGCAATTTCATTAGGAAGAAATCCTTGGGGATTATCATTAACATCCATACCATCAATACTATATGTAATGTTAACATTCTTAGTTTTTTGGGCTTTAGAAATAAGGGTACGTAAAGTATTAACCATAACTGTATGTAGGTATGTATGAAATATAACTCCTTTAGAATCATCGTAATGGTCTGCTGCTTTGATTATAGCTATGCGAAGTTCTTGGGCGATATCTTCCCTATCCATACCCGTAACAAAAGCTGTCTGGAGGAACTTTTGTACTTTGGGTTCCCATTTTTCTAATAATTCATCATTAATTTCCACATTAAGTACCTTGCTTCTTGCCCTTAGAATAACAAGTAGAGCTACAGTAGATATACCTACTGCCTCTTCCGTATCCCTTTTTTACAGTACTTTTAAGTATTTTAAAGTTATAATGACAGAAAGAGCATGTTACATCTATATAGTAATACTGCTCTCTACAATCACTGTTAGGACAAAACTTTTGCTGTCGAAAGGTTATCTTTCCGCAAAATAAACAAGTGGTAACTCGTTTCCTGTAATGTGGTTGTTTATTATTAAGCCCCGCATGTTGTAAAATTCGAGAGACATGTTGTCTGCTTATATTAAGTTTACGGGCTATTTCCGAACCCGTCAATAACGGTTGCTGTTTTCGTAATCTGATAACCTTTTTATCAGTTCTCATTTAAGAATTTTCTAATGTTTCTATACGTGTTTTTAATTTTTTAATTTCGGCAAGTAGTAAAACAGGTAATCTGTTATAATTAACAGTGTCGGGTTCTCCATCTAACAAACTTACTAATTCCGGAAGTACTTCATATACTTCTTCCGCAATTAAACCAAAGGCTGGTTTATTAGAACTTTTAGTCGTGAAAGAAACTGGATTTAAATTATATATTTTAGCGGAATCTAAAGTTAAGCTTTCTATATTTGTTTTATACTTACGGGAAGATGTATCTCTTACTAATTCATATCTATAATTGCCGCCTCCTAAATCTATAGATTCTAATCCCGCATTAGATGAAGGGCTGGAATCTGTTTTCATAAGGCCTTTAAACAAAACATCGTCATTAAACAAAACATCATTACTGAAAGTTACATTGCCAGTTATATTTCCTTGAACAGTTAAATTATTGTATAAATCTAAATTAAGACCGTATATATCAAAGGTTTTGACAGCTGCCCCATCATTGCGTATAGCGAGGTTGTCTCCAGCATTTTTAAAAAACGATGTATATGAAGCAGAACCACCACTTGTATTTTGAGTATTTAGCCATTGAACTTGGCCTACAGAACTGGAGCTATCAGCAAAATACAAACCTAAACTTTCTGTCAGTTCAGCACCATTTGATGCAGTTTTTATCGAACCTCTAATTTCTAAATTGTCCCCCGTCCAGCGTAAATATTGCCCATCATTTTTTCCAATTTCAAACCTAGGTTTATAGCTACCATCCCCTTGTTTATTAACTTCTAAAATATAGCCATTAACAGCGCTATTATAACTTTTATTAGTAGGGGACTTAATTTGCCCTAGTGCATTAATTTCAACACCATCCATAGCAGCAGTAATACCAGTAGTAAATACTCCAGCTTTAATTACAGCACTAGTAAAGGTTGCATCGGCTCCTCCAAAGGGGAAAATTGCTGGGGTTGCTTCGTCGCCCGCTGCGTCACTACTTGCGGCCGTAGTAATAACCGCTAATAAAATTCTATCATCTTGATAAACATCAGTATAATTAGTAGTAAAATAAAGAGTTTTACCAGTATCTGTAGTTGAGGCAGCTGTAGATACAGTTTTATATAAATATACTGAAGTGTCTGCAGGAAGAGTAAAACTTGGACTGGAATACGACATCCCGCTAGGATAGGATAACCCTGTATATTTAGCACTTTCATCCGAAGCATATATACTCTGAGTAGAATCATCTCCAAAAGATACTGTAGCATCTGAACCTATACTACCCTTTAAACCAAATTTAATTTGATTCCAAGCAGTACCTTCAATTTTTAAGTTTGTAGACCAATACTGCCCACTTTGCTTTACCTTTATAGCAGATAAATTATTTTTTAATAATTTACTATTAACTGCTTGACTTATATCAAATACGGACTCGGCAAGTTTAGGGGATTCTTCCCATTTACATATATCATTATCTGCATCGTATTGAGCTATGCCAAATTCAATATCCCCCTTACGTCTATAACCACCTACATTTCCTGCAGTAGACCCTGCATTCCACAAAGGAAACCTATCTTCTTCCGGCTCAGTTTTATCATTTCGATTCAAAGGATATGCTTGTAATTGAAAACTTCCTCCGAATTTAGTTTCTCCAGTTACAGTTTTTTTACGCCTAAAAAATACCATATGTTTTTCATGTAATGAATAGTTATCATTACTATTTGTACCAGCTATATCTAAACCCCCGTTAATATCAGGGTCAGAAATTTTAATTTTAACAACGCCTGCTTTAGACGTAACAAAAACATGGCTTCGTGAAATATATTCATCATCACTATGAGAAGCTCTAGTAGTACCGTTATAACCAGATTCCGAACTTTCACCTCTATAAATAGTTAAAGTATTTCCACTAATAGAAGTAATCAACATTTCTTCCGTATCAACCATGACGGCATTTCCAGCTTTGAATACACTGGCATCGTCTACTGCTATCGTAGTAGCACTATCATTTAATGCTGCTGCAAGTTGGGTTTTAGCAGTACTTATTAAAGCCATAGTACTTTGGTTATGTGGAATTAATTTTCCGGTAGTAATAGATTTAAACTCTTCATTTATTTTCTCATCGCTAGAATCACTTCCCCACATATCGGGTAAATTTGGCATATCTTCTGTTGGAACACTGGGAACTGTACTAGTTTGAGAAGGCATTCCAACACTATTTATTAAACCAATACTATCTATATACGTAGTAACATGACCTCCAGTATAAACATGTTCAATAGTTTGAACTATAGAATTATAATCTACCCCTACTCTATTATGTTTAACTCTCACGGTATGTCCCGGTTCAGTGGGAATAAAGATAGCTACTTTTCTATAACTACGAATATTAGCTCCGCTACTATGATTAGCAATTGAACCTGAGTCTACAGTAGCTGGAGTTGATAAAGAGTACCCTCGTTGTACGGTTAACCCGCTAGCTCCTACCCCTGTAATTAACATATACTCATTACCAATTTTAATAATTTCCCCTTCATTATAATACGTACCAGTATTCGTAAGAATTGTTAAAGACGTTCCGGTTCCAGAATCGGCAGCTAATTGAGAACTAATTAAAAATTGCCCCCCATCACTTGTATCGGTTGCACCAACCCCATATAAAAGATATGTTTTATCATTTGTAACATCATAATTAATATCAGAAATATATGCATAGCGTACTATTTGATTAAAACTATTTAATTCAGCAATAACTGACCCTAATTTAGCCCCGTGTAATAATAAATTATTAGAAGCTCCGGAGGTAGTACCATTAATAAAGGCTTTATTTCCAGACCCGTCAGATTGAAATATAATTTGATTACCGCTAGTACCGGAACTACTACTTACATACGTATTTCTAGAAATATTATCATTTTCAATATATAAAGTTAAATGAGGATGGGATAAAATATTTAAATGAGACGTAACTGGACGTTCACTCGTTTTTACATCTAAATACCTACTAAGTGATTGTAAAATAAGTTTACTATTTCTATGTGTACTTGGAACTTCTAAAACCCCTACTTTACTAAGGCCTAATCTATTTCGAGCTCTGGCTGCAGAAGGTTTAATTCTTAAATGTGGTCTTGCTTGTCCTGTAATATTATCTCCATATAAATATAAAGCAGTTTCTCCAGTAGGTAAATCTTCATCTGTAGGAAAGGGTTCAAATATAATTTGTTGCTCAGTTTCAGTATCATAATAAGTTCTATGCTGCGCCCTCATAGTAGTTTGCCCAGCGGCATCTGCCGAAGTTATTAAAGTATTATCTTTATCATGAACATGTGAAAGAATAATTGTATCGTTATAGTCATCGGTATCTGAGGGCGATGTATTACTAGTAGCCGAGACTAGGACAGCGCAAGGGTTTGTTTGAATGGTTGAACTGCTCCCGTCTTTAACCCCCGCATATAAAAATTGAGTTCTCTGATTTGAAGCTAATACGTTCTTTTTTCGTGTTGATTGAGCAATTACGTCTACATAAGGATTAGTTGGATTATCATCTGTCCATCTAGCATTGCCTAAAAAAGAATCACTATCATCAACAAAATGCACTTTATTATCTGTTACTCCTAAAGCACAAGGCATTTTTTCAAATGTTACTACATGAGTTTCGTCTTCTGCACCATCCGTATCTTCAGAATCTGCAGCAGCAGGATTAGGTTTAATTACAAAAGTAGCAGAAACGCCTGTATAATAACCCGAATCTTCAAAATCAAAAGAGGATGAAGCTTGTAAAGGGATGTCTGAAGTGTTTTTATATTTAGCATTTAAACTCTTAAAATGTCCAGTACCTTCACTAGAAGGATACCAAAATGTTAAACCAAATTTGTCGGGTTGAGCATTTAATCTAGTATTTATATATATAGGAGAATCATCTGCATGAGTAGAAATAGGACTATTATTAACTCCTCGTAATACAGTTAACGTATTATTTCCAGTAGTAACATTTGTAACTAAAAATTCTTCTTTATCTATTGCAATTACAAGGCCATCTGTAACCGTATAATTATCATTTACATCAACATTATATCTATAATCATTATTGTCTTTTTTAAAAGTAGAAGCTAAAGATTCCAAAATATCTACATTTGAAACCGTTATAGATTGTGAGGTTCCTCTTGAAGGGGAGGTGTTTATAACTGCTGTAATAGTAGCTACAGCAACGGATTTAGAACTCTCCCACACTTTAAGTGTATCTGCAGCAGTCACAGGAAAAACTGAATCTGCTCCAATTCCCGGTCTACTTCCCCGTTTAAAATAATGAAACTCAGGAGCATAACCTTTTTGAGTCGGGTTAAAAGATGTTGTAGCCCCATGGCTTAAATGGGAAATAACTCTATTACCTAAATAATAATCATATCCAAAATGAGTAGCATTATTAGTATTAGACCATGGGTCTGATAATGCTAAATTATGAATTTCTTGTAATAAATTGGACCGGTTAGCCGCAATACTATATAAACGCTTACTTCCATCTCCTGCTAACTCATAATTAGTTAATTCTTCAGGAGTAAATTGAAATTCAGACGGTTCAATATTTGTAGGATTATCAGCAATAAGCGAAGTACTAATTAAAGAATTGCTTCTAGAAATAAGATATTTAATTAAATTACTTCTTTGCCTATTAGTAGAACTTCTTACAGCACTTACTTTGAGCAAAGATGCACCGTCGGCGTGGGCTTCCACAGTAGCACTACCATCCATGACAATCCCTCTAACACCTAAAATAGTATTCTCAGCTACATATTCAGCTCGAAAATATTCGTTATCAATTTTAAAAACTTCTCCCGGTTTAATTACCCCTTCTACAGTTCCTGATTGAGCCGTAACCGCAAATTGAATTCTATATCCAAATCCATTAGTCGAAGCAGTTACATCTGCCATAGCACCATCTAAATCCATTTGTGGGCTATATTCAGAAGTGGTAATGCCGTCAACTGTAGTTATATCAATATTTTGTATAATATTTTTAGTATCTAATAAAATTGTTTCTTGTAATTCTCGTAAAGCATCATAAGCATCTATTTCTATTAAAGCGCCCTTACTTAAATCATATCTATCTTGAACTTCATATGACCTACCTCTAAATAAAATAATTCCCGTTGCATTATCTCTAATAATTAAATGGGTATAATCAGGAAAAACATCGCTTAAATTTCCTTTACTTTTAGTAGTATCTGTAGTTTGCGAATTTTTACTGGGGTTTGAAAGAATAATTTTAGCCATTGACGGATTATTAATAATTTTTGTAATGGTACATTCCCGTAAAGCTGAATGTCCAGCATGAGTACGGGCTTCATACCATTTATTATCTGTAGTATTATAATAAAAAAGTGATAATGTATTAGTTGGCATTTAAAATTCCTTATGAATAAATAACATCTTTTCTAGCTGTAGCTACAAATTGCATTTGAAATTGATATCTGTCTTCAGTTCCGGGGTCCTGTTCAAAACGAGCAGATTGAATTGCTACATCATAAACACTTCCTCCAGTAATCGTATTGCCCGTAACTGTGTTTGTTAAAGCAACCCCATGGTCGTCTACATGATTTTGATTTGTCTCTGCCGCTACATTATAAGCAGGATAATTAGCATCTCCAATTTCTAGCTGCAGGTTTGCTGTTTGGTTAGTTGCTACAGCTTCCCCAATCCACTGATACACAGCTTCTTCTAATTTATTTTTATACGGGACATAGTAAGTTTCTGTATGGGTTGTATACGATGAAGCACTACTTGCCCATGCCCAATATTTACGAGTAACACTTACAGATTCCATATGTTGATAATTAGCTGTAGTATTAGATGTATCCCCTCCAACCGTATCTACAATACCAGAAATAGATATAGAAGGACGTACAATTCCTAAATCAAATAATTCGGGAGACTCTTGTGGAATTGGTATTTGAATTGGGGTTTTTTGAAATTGGATAACTACAGAATCACATTTTAAAGCATAGCGAGTAATAGTACTACCTCCTCTACCATCACCATCAGAAGTTTTATGCATTCCATTTCTTAATAATACTGCAATTGACATAACTTTTCCTTACACTATAATTTATTTATTAATTTCCCAACTGACTCAAGACATCCATGCCCAAGGAGTAATGAGCTGCTTCTTTTGTCCCATAAGCATCCATTGGATGTGTAGGATTCAAACCCGAAAGAGGGTGTTTCGATTGTCTCAGAAGCTTTTGCCTTAATTCTAAGGCATCATCTACTTGATTATTATTCATATCGGTGCGGTGCATATTAATCGTAAGCTCAAGCATGTCTCTCCGAGAAGTATAGATGCTACCCAACTTTTCTGTTCCTTTCATCGAACCATATGTTATACCTGCAGCTACGGCAGTCAAAGCACCTACTCCGATAGCACTTCCTACTCCTAGCCCCTTAGCTAATTTGTCCGGAACACCTGTAAGACCATAGCCCGCCATTATTTTAGCAGAATTTAAATATACGACTGCGGCTTGAATATATTTGGTAGCGGATGTTTTACCAAATAAATTCCCTAAAAATTTAAACAATTTATTTACTCCAAGTAGTCCTAGTAATTTACCAAATCCCCAAAGTAACAACCCTGATAATTTAATTATCCCGCCAACTAAAACTCCCTGTAATCCAAAAATTCGAGCCACAAGTAAAGTAATGATAGAATATTTTATAATAGCACCTAGAGAATCGAACAGATTTTGTAGCCAAGGAGCCATACTAACCAATTTATCATAAATTGCCCGTACCCAGTCTATGAACCCTAAAATTCCATCTGTAATTCTCTCAGCTATTTTGGGAAGATTTTTGGCAAAGTCTCTTAAAAATTTAACTATAAAAGGCATAAATGGAGCTAATATCATATCAATCAACGCCCCAAACATTTGAAATAAAGCTCCTAATGTATTTGTCCAAATGGCTGATTGCTTTACTAATGCGGTTAATGCTATGTTAACTCCCAAAAATCTAAGTAACTGAAATCTACTAACTTTATGAAGTTTTTCTAAAAAGAGATTACTTTTTTTACTTTGCTCTACGCCATCTTCTACCCCAGCTACAAGCTTTTTTCCACTTCCCGTAGAACTTCCTTCGGGAGCTTTTTTAACAGCCCCACTACTGGCTCCAGTATGTTCAACTTGAATTTTAGCTACTAGGGGTCTAGCGTCTGGCATAATTTATCTCACTTGATTTATTTGGGTAGCATGCATACGTTCTTGACGTTGTTGTTCGTCAATTTCTCGTTGCTGTATAGCTCCAGAAGTAGCTAAAAATAATGCTATTTCTGAAGACGAAAGATTTTGAATTTCAGTATATGTAAATCCTTTTGCTAACATACTATAAATAGTGACCCAGTAATTATAAACTACGGCTTCCTCAACGCTGACTAATTCTACACTCGTTAGAAAACCGCCTATTCTTTTTTTACTGCGTCTACGTCTATACCTCCTTCATTAAAAGCTTCAGGTACAAGTTTTTCTAACGCCCCACCTAATCTACTATCTATAGAAATTAAAAACGATTCGGTAGTTTTTCCCCAAGGAGCGTCTACAATCATTTCGGTCAAACAGGCTCTTACGTAGCTATCAGCTTTAAATGCTGTATTTCCATCAGCATCCCAAGATAAAAATCTCGAAATAAGTTGATTACGTTTTGCCCATGACATGGGGGCAATAGTTACTTCAAAACTATCTCCCGTCTCTTCAATCGTAATAGTTTGAACTTCTGGTTCCTGATTAATCGTGTATTTAGAAATATCAAACGATTTTCCGCTCGTGGTAGTGCTTGTTGTGGTCATACTAATCTCCTTCTATTCTATTGTCTATGGGTAATAATATTGTTTATCTGCTATCTCAATCTGTAAATTTCTAAACATTATATCTGCTTCGACTTGTAATGGACCGTCAGTAGTAATGTTATGTGCGGCCGTTCTAATTACAGCCCCCTGAGCATTATTTCCAGCTGCTGCTGTACCATTATTAGGGATTTTAATAGTTATAGTATCTCCTGTAGCCCGTGTAAAAGTTAAATTAATTACAAAGCCGGTTTTACCACTTCCATAATCCCCTTCAAATAACAGTTCTTGAAACAAGGCAGTTGCAGCTGGGTCTGATGAAGTCCAGTCAGTAGAGGTAGCAACGGCAGTATCAGGTAAAGCTAAGGTAGCCGACATACTGTACTCTCGTCTTTGTTCTCTAATTTCAGTGGGACCTTTACGTTCACTTACTCTTTTACTTATATAATATCTTGGTTCAAGGCTATTAGATACAGAAATGTTAAAACTTCGTAATCTCGCTATAGTCATACCTGCAAATGTAACTTCTCCTTGAGAAAAGTAATAAGGCTCGGTAGTAGGTTGGCTAATATCTGCTGCTTCAATCGCATGCATACCCCCTGCCATTGGAATTGCTGCATTAGAATGTAAAGGGTTAGTACCTGTTTGATTATGCATCATTCCCATAAATGCTACATCTTCCCATGACATCATTACAACGCCGCCTTCTTCAGCGGATATAGTAGCATTACCTACCTTGCCCCCAAAATATCGCCTATCAAAATTATGAGTAGACGTTTCATTAGAAGATTTCATGTGAGCGTGCCATGTAATAGTATCTAAATCTACAGTTTCAGAAATTATATGATTAAACGGGATAGCTTGTATACCAGTTTCAGTAGTTACTACAGCTCCACCAGCCCCAGCTGCTGTATCTAAAATTACATAAAAATATTCATTATCAGCATGGTCATATTGTAAAGGTTTATCAAGTTTTAAAGTACCGCTTCCGCCCGCAGCATTAGTTCCTATATGTCGTCTAATTTCACATGTAGCAGTTCCTCGGTCAACTCCAGTACCTATATTAAGTCGTTTAGCTGTAGTAGACCCTGTAAATACTATGTAACAATTGTTTACAATTGTATTTTGAGAATTATCAAAAGGTACTAACATATCTCCTTTAAATCGCTCTCCTAATAATAAACCACCTCTAACTGGTTGAGCACTACCATTTTGAGTAGGGTCTAAATATACATTAGTGCTGGCCCCAGCTCCAAAGTCCGGCGCAGCGCCGGGAGTCGCAGCGCCGGGATATGTCCCCGGCCAGCTAACAATTTTCCCAAAGGGAAATCGTAAAGGTGTAGCATTTAATAGCACCATATTAGGTAACGAACCTTGATAAGTTTGTTGACCACTATAAGCTCTGTTATAATTTCTTTTAGAGTCGGTTCCTAAAAAGTAAGCAGGCGTTAAAGTCATTTGTGGGTCTGGTAAATCTACAATTTCATATATTCCGGGGATATTAGTAATAACTAAACCTTCAGTTTCATCAGTAGTAATACCTGTAATTTGTGTAACTTTAGAATTATCTGCGTGATTAAAACCTAAAGGAGCATCTAAACGCAGAATTTGTCTATTATCACTATCTTTTTCTTCTGCAAATTCAATACGCCTAACTTCAGAATTTTTGGTAGCAAAATCATCATAATTAAGTTGAATATAGTCTCCATTTTCCCAAGTTCCTGTAATAGTATCTAAGGTGATATAAGTAGCACCTGCAGTATGGGCTCCATATAATAAACCGTGAGTATCTCCACTACCACTTCCGACAACCGTATTTTGAGCTGACTGTCTTTCAGGAGCGCCTCCCGGAGCCGCTTCCGTTGCAAATGTTAATTGTGCTTGGTCCGACCTATAAATTGCCATATTTCCTCCTAATTAGGAATGAACAAAATCCCTCTTATTATTATACTTAAGTTTAAGTAATTTCTGCCAATACGTTTTGATTGACCATCTGTACGGTAACTGTACCTGTCCATACATTAGCCTGTTCTGTCGTATCTTCGTTAAAATTTAAAAATTGTAAGCGTTGAAAGTTAGTCATTTCGTGCCGTCTAACGTGACATATTTTACGAACTTCCCGCATTAAATCATATAATCGTTGTCTACTATCTCTAGTATGTACAGTTAACGTAACTGAATATGTCCTATCTACAAACTTCCAGTTTCCTATAGGAGTCTCTTCCATAGTAGGACTTCCCGGTTGCCCAATAATATAATCGGCTCGATTTAAATCAATACGAAATACCCCCTCTGGACCATTTAACTCAACTAATTGTGGTTTAGTTACATTAGATGCGTTCCATTGAGTATTTAATTCGCTTAATATATCTGTAACTGCTATAGGTTCAGCCATGTATCACCTCTTAAAAAGTTTCAAAAGCTCTCAAGCTTTCAAGTTGTTCATCACTTTCAACTTTCCAACTTTCTAATCGTTGTGGCGTAGGTACTCTGTCCATACCACTTACTAATATTCCACCAAAATCCGCACTTCTAGCTACGTTCATAGCTGCAATTTTCTTACATGCATCATGTACAATACCATTTTCTCGTACATCAGTATTAAAATCCCTACCATTTAGATAGGTTACTTTAATAGGCATGGTAAATTCTCCACCACCCCATCTCCATACAGGTGCGTTGTAAGATTGGAACCTAGCTGGTAATAAGAAATACCTAGAAAAATGAATCATTCCAGTATCATGTACTAAAAAGAAATCTTTCTTTCTCCCTTGAGTTTTAATATCCCATGAAGAACCATTCCAAATTTTTAAATGAATAACTTTAGATGGGTCTGGCCTATCTAATTTAAAACCACTCAAATTAAATTCATGATATTCATCATGAACAATATTTGGTCTCCAAGATTTACGAGTCATATAATCTATATAAGACTGAGCTTCATCAATAAACTTTTCCACTACATCTTTAGTAGGAACTGTACTTGTAGTAAAATCAGTTCCCCCTAACACTGCACTTAACTGCATTAAGTCAAATACATCTTTAGTAGAACAATAGGCTGCTAAAGGTCTCATTTGTATTCTTTTAAAAGTAGGGGCTGTAGTAACACTAGTAGGGCTAGATATGCGTATCCAATATTTAGTTTTGCTGTCTATTGCTACGGTAGCCCAATTATCTAATCTATTAAGTGGAAACATTTCTGCCCCATCTTCATCAAAAGCATATTGAGCATCTTGGTCATCGTCAGGGTCTTGGGAATAAATTGCAGAAGCAGGATTAAACTCTGTCCAAGCACTGCCATTATAATACTCATACTTTAGAGTACCTAAGCTTCCAGCAATATCAATATCAAAAGTGGCCATATCAAACTTGCTGTCATGACCTAAATATAAAAAATGGCTTGTTTCAACAAAAGCTCCGAACGAAGTTCCCCCCGGCTTTTGAGCCTCTAGGGTCATATCTCCGTAATTAGAACCGTTATAAGTTAATACACTTGTAAAGCTAAAATCGGTTGTAGCCATTTATCTCCCCATTTGGGGGTTTATGATGTTTCTTCTGGGTACTCTGAAGTCCTTTCTAAGTTATCTTCAGCAGGAGCTTCTTCTTCTACAGTATCGTCTGTAGCCAGCTTCCCCCTTAAGTACATCGACACCCCGTTTAAATTTGTAATCTGAGTTACTATATTTTCCCTTGCCGCATCTATTTTCCTTAGCTCTTCAGCAAAGGTTTCAATCTGGTTGTTTACTGCATCCAAATCGTTTTGTACGTCTATCTCTGCCATTGTTATCTCCTTTTCTTATC
>VTLG01009618.1_pt1 | contig 24664 bp, 26 predicted proteins | sample 4694571 | NCBI WGS metagenome assembly VTLG01 (sample SAMN12604809, study PRJNA352737) | marine metagenome | biome: ENVO:00000447; feature: ENVO:00000209|ENVO:00000569|ENVO:01000036; material: ENVO:00002151; isolation source: viral sequences binned using virsorter ...
ATCAATGCTTGTATCATTTTCCTACCTTCTTTTGTGCTTCTTTGTGCGCATCTGTAAATGACATTCCTTGAAGCATCTTAGTTCTCATGAACTTCATATGCTTAGATGAATGATGCTTTGAATGCTTCTTCATTGTAGTCTCTTGTCTCTTGCTAAGACTTTTCTTTTTGTGTTCCACTTGACACCTCCTTATGTTCGTGACCCATCCATATTCCAAATACTCCAGTCATAACTCCCATGACTACAGATACAAAAGCTGATTGAGAAGCAGTAGGTTCTTCTAATGCCATAAACCATTCTGCACATCTCCAGGACATAGCTGTCGATAACAGCATCATGAACCTGGGCAATATCTTCCACTTCAAAAATCTTTCTACAGTAATCAATACAACCTCATCTGTTCATTAACCCATACATTCTTACAATAACATTCTAATTTATTAGTTTCTCCAGCGATAGTTACTGGAGCTTGCTCTGATAAATATTTAGAAAAGTATAAACAATTATGCATGTTGGAGTAGTGAATAAGATTCCCAGTAGGAACACCAAGCATATAACATAACATAACAAAAGCTGGTTTCATAAGTCACCTTTTAAATATAAAGCATAATAATATATACCAACAAAACCTAACAATGCCACAACGATTGCAACTGTTGTTTTTACAAATATATCTCTTTGCCTGGCTCTCTCTTCTAATGCCTTTTTATGTTCAGCTCTAGCTTGAGCAATCGTAGCTTGTAATCTTTCCCATTGCCCAGGCGATCCATACAATCTAAATATTGATCTCAATTCTTCCTTCAATCTTTTTTGTTCTTCTTCCTTAAAATGTTTATCGATAGCATCATCCATAACACCACCGAATATGCTTTTCTTTTTTCTCTCTTTACCAAAACCTAGTTCAGCTTCTCCCTTGGCATATTGCATGACAGCATTTTGCGCTGAGTTTAAATCACGACCCATCTCTACACATTTTTTTATTGTTTTATGTGCTGATACTATTAAACCAAATGCACTAACTGGATCGATCAATACAACCTCACATAAACATCTGAGTAACAAGAAGCATAATGATAGAACCCATACCAGCAAACAACCAACTCTCGATCCTTCTCAGAGAAGTTTTAAGTTCCTGGACAATCTCTTTGAGATTATCGATCTCAGCTTTTAGACTTGTCATCGTTGGCTTGCTCATCTTTTACTTTCTTTGGTCTACCTTTTTTAACTTCAGGTGTTTGTTCTTTTGGTTTTGGTTTTAAATGTGGATTTAAATCATATATATGTGGCATCTAAGTCTCCTTTGGAAAATCATATATGGGGGCATTGTCACCAGTTGGTTTGCCATCTTTATCTACTGGTGTATCAAATAGTTTCATAAAGTCTGCAAGACTACTACAAGCGTTAATGTTAGTTTCTATCTCTGCACATTTAGTTCTAACACTATCTCTAAATGTAGTAATGGTATCTGGTATAGCTGTGCCTTTTTCGGACTTGCGAGTAACTAACCAATCTGTTTTAGACAACATATAATTAGCTGTTTCTTTTGTTTGCCTTATCCATATTGTCTTTAAACCTTCATGGATTCGTTTTGTTTTGCCATCTTCTTGATATAACTGTTTACCTTCAGCATCTTTAGCATCTTCATCATCAAGTTTTCTTTCAATACCTTTTGACCAATAAAAACGATTATCAAAACTTGTATCTTCTTCTTTTTCCCAAACTAATTTAAACTTCTTTTTGTCTTCAGCACTCCAAGCACTTGCCCAATTATAAGGATGTTTGTATGTGCCATCTGACCAAGACTTTCCCTCTTTGATTATTATTCCATTATGTTTCCAAGGCATTTTTTTCTCCTATCTTGCATTACTAAATTTAAATGGTTGCTTTGCAAATGCCATGTATATGTATGTGCCACTACTTGCATTTGTTGAAGCTACATTATCTCTATGTTTGAATCCATTTGATACAAAATCAATACCAGTTCCGTTTCCAAAACTTCCTTCTGCATCTGATAGATTAGGATATAAACCTAAATTTTCTGGATTTGCAGTTTCTCTTACATCATCTAAAATCATCCAATAATTTGAACTATCTGTTCTTTTTACCATTACCCAAGAGGGTCTAAATCCAGTATAAACAAATGTTCCATCTGTAGAACCATTGCCAGTATAACTGCCAAACTTTGAGTAACCTTCTACCTCTGCGAAACAATAAAATACATATGTACTGTTATTTTCATTCACATAATCAGAATTACTTACAGAAAAAACAGAAGTAGTTGGGTCAGTAATCCAAAAATTAGAACTTGTTTGTTGTTGAGTTAAACTTAAATAAACTTCATTTCCAGTTCCAATTTCATGATGATATACTGCCCAATGATTAGCATCATTTCTTTGTTTTGAAATTATCCATTTTGGTGTTGCATTCAAACCATGACCAATAGTAGCACCAGAAGAACCATTACCAGTAGTAGTAACAATACTAAACCCAGCAGTTGTATTTGCTTGTACTGTTGATGTTATGCTTCCATCTGAATTACTGCTTGTTGTACCACCATTTGCTTTCCAAAGCCAAGCAACCATGCTATCAGAGCCATAATTTACCCATGCTTGTTGGTCTGTACCTAAAGTAAATCCATCTGAACCAAGAGCAGTAACTCCAGTAGCTGAAGCTGTAGTATCATATTCACTATCAGTAGTAATTCTCATGCTTATATCAATGCCCATTGAAGTATTATATAGTGCATGAGCATCTGCTCTACTTCTTTGCTTAAACCACAACCAATCTGGTCTAAAACCAACACCAGTTATACTTTGTGCAGTTTGATTATTAGCTGTATAAAGAACTGTATTAAAAAATTCATCAGCAGTTCCATTAGAAGAATTAGGACCTATCGTAGGGTCTGGTAGGTTAGCTGAACATAATGCAAGATAGCCACTTGGTGGAGAATAATAAAAATCGCCTTGCCCATTACCATCAGTATTGCCTTGAGCAGTTTTATTACCAGCAAAACTTGAGTCTTGTCCAAAATTAGCAACATATTTGTAAGTTGTTGCGTTTTGTCCATCTCCCACACTTGGAAAATATCCACCATTAGCAGTTGTTAAAACACTTCCTACAGCACCTTGACTTGAATTATTTTTATAAAATGTAACAGTTTCATTGTCAGCATCAAAAGCAACACCAATAATATCTCCATTTGTATAGCTGTTTCCATAGCTTGTAATTCCAGTAAAATATGTGACAGGATTTCTTTTTCCATCAGCGCCATAAAATACACCAGTTCCAGCTGTGCCTACTCTATGTACTTCATTGCATATGCCTATATTCGCACTACTTCCACCCATAGTATGAGCCAAAACTTCCCAATACCATTTGCCAGTAGACATACCAAATGAACCAGTCCAATGTAGTGAATATGTTGTTCCTGCATCTACACTTTGTAAATTACCCTCAGAAAAAGTAACAGAGCCATTGTAAACAAGAGATTCTCTATTACCATTTATTGTACAGAAATTATTAGTAGGACTATCTAAGACAACATCTGTAGAAGCTAATCCACTAGATGTAAAATCATTGCCATTACCACTTGTGTCATCACCTAAAGCACTACTATCTGCAAAAGTCAACCTAAAGCCATTTGTTCCATAAGTAACACCAGATATTGCTTTTGGTATCCATACACCATTTTTTGTTTCTCCAAAGTAAGTTGGGTCTAATGCTGTTCCATCAACAAAGTTGACTTCTGCCATATATCCATCTAATGGTTGATTAACTGACGAATATGGCACTACTTTTCCTACACCAAATTGTATTCCTTGACCAGTATTTTGATTTATCCAACCATCAAAATTTAATGATGGATAAGTTGCTGTTGAAAAAGATGTAATCTGCGTTCCATTTACATAAATTTTTACTCTATCTGATGATGTTGATTGTGTAGTATCTTGAACAAAAACTAGATGATACCAATTTGTTGTATCTCTAAAAACTTGATTTGTTGTTAACCTATAATTATAACCAGATGTTGTATAGTTAACAAACCAAATATGACCATCTTCATGAAAATACGCATAATTTTGTCTATTTGTAACTGATACATCTAATTGACCAAAAATGTTTTGTCTGACATTTAAATTTGCTCTTTTAATCCAAGCACTCCAAGTCCAAGTCTTTGTATTTCCTGCACCACTAAAAGTTTTATTTAGATAAGCATTATCATCATCATTAAAACGCAAAGATTGGTCTATAGTTTCTGGATAAAATCCTGCACTAGCACCAAACCATTTATCAGAGCTAAACATTAGCTGAAAGCCAACTGAGGTGTACCAAGTAAAATAGAATTATCTGCTTTGATTATATAAGGCACTACATCATAAGCACTATTTGCACTTGATAAAGTAAGACCACTACCACCTACAGTTTCATAATCTGTGCCTAATGATACTGTACCAGCACTTCCTGAACTTGGTTGTATAAATATTATTGTACCAGTCTGACCTACATTACCAGCTTCTGTAGTAGGGTTAGATAAAGTGTTAGCTCCTGAACCCAGGGTGAGGATAAAATTTTGCTTTGCATCGAAGTCGAGCGTCTTACTTGTAGATATTGTGGCAGTTTCTGTAGAAGCAACTTGAGATGCAGTAAAAACATTTGTTGTGTCTTTAGCTACAATATCAGCATCAAATGCCTGGACATCTGATCCTATTGCCAGACCTAAGTTTGTTCGAGCTGATGAAGCACTCGATGCACCAGTACCACCTTTGGCTACTGCAACTTGTCCTGAGAGTTGAGCAACACCAATAGTCTTGTTGGTTAATGTTTGTGTAGCAGAAGTTCCGACTATCTCCTGATCTCCACCAGGGGGAAGGGTAAGGACATTTGTAACACCTTCGCTATGTGCTTGTGCTTTTACTGTTTGTCCATGTGTATTAGCTTCACAGTTAAAGACTAATGTACCTGGATTAGTATTACCTTTTAAAACTGTCTTACCAGTTCCATTTGGTGCAAGCTCAATATCAGCATTTGATGTCGTTACGATATCCTGACCATTCATATCAAGATTACCACCTAATTGAGGTGAGGTATCTTGTACAACATTACTTAATGCACCAGCACCATCTTGACCTGATTGTGTAAAAGCAACTGTAACACCATCGGAATTAGAAAAAGTACCATTACTTACAACATGGGTTACTGCAACTTTAGAATACCCTGAAGCATCGGTAACAGCTCCTGATACTTTATAAATAGCAAAAGTTGATGCTGTTCCTTCTTTTGTAATTTGTACAAAACCTTTTGCTTCGGCATTCGTTACGTTATCAAACGATTGTACAAAAGCAGATATATCGACACCAGCATCATCTGCATCATCAATAAATAGTACAGATACACTTGATAATGTTGCATTATTGAATGCTATCTTACCAGCACCTGGGTCAGCATCTGATGTACTATTACTAAATGTCATTGCTAATCCAAAATGACTTCCAGTAGCACCAGTTGCTCCAGTTGCTCCAGTAGCGCCAGTTGGTATGCCGAAAGAAAAATTAGCACTATTACCAGAAACTGATACAGATGCTGTTGCACTACCTCCAACTGATACTGTAGTTGTTGAAGCTACTGATGCTGTTGTGATTTGTTGTGTTGCTTCAGGATTACCAGTCGATGAATTAAATCCTAATACTTTACCAGCTCTTGTTGCTTTTACTGGCAATGTCATATCAGCGCCTGATATCACATCATGTTCTGCCAATCTTAATGATCGATCTATTTCTTCATTTGTCTGCTGGTGGATAAACATATTTGTATCAAAGTCAGATTCCAAAGAAGCTGAAGTTAACTGACCACCAGAAGTATAAACTGAAGTTCTTGATAAAGGTATTGATCCTAATATGGTTATAGTCTGACTGTCAGTAGGATGGTTACCAGTTGTAAATGAAATAGTACCAGCTCCAGTACTGGAATTGAGTGTAACTGTGTAATGTGTTGTTTCTGTTTTTACAGTACTGTCCACATAGACTTTTATCTGATCAGTCGAATTGACTTGAAAAGAAAAAGCAAAAGGTCCAGCCGAATTGTTTCCAGTAAACTGAACTCTTCTTGTTTGTGCTGTTACATCATATGTAGCCATATTACATTACCTCTCTAGTTTTTATACACTATATTAGACAAAATTTCCATAATCTTATGATCCTCCCATACTTAACTTTTCAGGATCTTCAACTCTCATATATGTTGAGGGGTTCATTTCAAATAATTTTGCAATAGCACCCTTAGAGTATTTAGACTTGATTGTGTTAAGTTCTGCAAATTTTTCATCGTCTGTTAAGACATTATATCCTGAACCAGTATCTGTAATTTTTATTCTAAGTTTTTCTTTAATTGTTTCTTCTGCTTTCCATCCAGGGTCACTTGGCAGTAAAAACAATCCTTTGTTTGCATCAATAACATTTAAATTATTAAAATTATATATGTACTCATTGTACTCTTCAGCAGTTAAATATGAACCTTTGTATCTTTTTGGATGACCTCTAAAAGTACCAGCTCCACTCTCAGCCAGCCTGACAAGCTCTGTGTTTACTGCATCATATGACACATCTTGTATTTTTACTGGACTGAAATAGTCTGTAATTTTTCCTGATGTCTGCTGTCTTACTTCTCCCCAGAAATTTAAAGCTGGTGGCAAGTCTGAACTAAATACTGGGTTTCTTGATTTAGCTCTATTCAAAGCTGTATAAAATCCTCTCATGACATTTGGAAAACCTGATGCTTCTACTTTGATAAGCTGTTCTTCATTTAGCATAACATTTGATGCATCTGGATTACCAACTCTTTCTACAGTTGCAGTAAAAGAATTTGCTCCTACGAAGGGTTGTCCAGGTACAAACTGATTTATAAAATCATTTCCTGATGTTATAACTCCACCAATCTTCTGCCCAAAATACTGTTGCATTCTTTCAAAAAACTTTTCGGAAGTGCCTTGAGGATTAAAAGATGCATTATGTAACTCAGACACACCTTGGAGAAAAGGCATATTCATAGCATATTCTGCAACAGCTAACACACCTGACGTAAATAAATTTTCTAAACTTATCATGTCTGCATCGCCTGAGTTTTGTGCATAGTAAGCATAATCTGATGCCATAGCTAAAACTCCAGACAAAGGATCAAATCTTGAAAAAGTTATATATTTGTATGATCCATCTTCTTGTTTAAATCCTACAGAATAAGGTGGCTGTTCTACAAACTTTCTGGCTTTTGGATCACTAGGACCACTTCCATTAATAATAATATTGTCACCATATTCACCCATTGCTAAGTAGACGAAGGAAGCGAAAATAGAATTACCTAGAACAAGCTTCGAGAAAGCTTTATCAAACTCAGCGCCTTCACCTTGCTTGACTGCTTTGTATACTGTTGACCAATTCAAAGTTCGATCAAATACTGCTTTGACAATATTTGTTGGTGTTTTTGAAAATGGCACAATGACTTTACCACCAGGTAAATTTGATGCTCTTACAAGTGCAGAAAAAGCTCCTTGTGGGTCTTCTTGAAAAGTAGACTCTTTAGCTTCTTGTGTCATAAGCTTTTTTATATCGTCATATTTATCGACATTTAGTAGAATATCTTTATACACAAACTCTGCTTCTTTTTTTGCAGTATCTTTGTTAACACCACCTTTTATAAGAGTTTCATATTTTATCTGACTAGCCTTGTAAGCTTCTCTATACAAAACTTTTCTTTCAGTAATCACTTTGAAAAAAGCATCTTCTGAAGCAAGAAAGCGACCTGGCATTCTTGTCATAATACCAATAATATTTAAGGCTGGCATCAGAGCTGTTTTACCAAACTCAACTGGACCTCCAGTCTTTATGTTTTGTATTTGCTCTAGAACAACTCTTACATTATCTGTATTACCAATACTAACCATGTTTTTTAAATCTATCTTACTTCCTACATTTTCTGCACCTTCTATTGAAAGTGTTAGAGCTGAACTTTTCAAAGCATCTCTCAATGCCATTTTCATTCCATAAGCTTCTGCATTTGCTTCACCAAGAAACACACGATCTGTTTTTTTGCCCATGCCTAAAACATTTGTTCTTACTTCACCAACTAACCCAGCTAATCCAGTTTCGACTGTTCTTTGTATATTGTATAAAGCATTACCAGCTATGTTGACTACATGAGTTACTGGAGAAGCTAACAATGAATTTATGTATATCTCCATCAATACATCATACCCTCTTGCAAACATACCTTGTTTTTGAAACTCTAATCGACCTACCTTTGGTAAGCTTGCATACATTTCGATATGTGCATCAATATAATTATCATCTGTTGTTGGTAAAATTTTATTGGCTTGATCATAGAATTGATCTAAGTCAACTGATTGTAATCTTTTCATCTGAGATATTATGCCTAATGTCCTACCAGCTTCACTTCCTACAGCGCTAACCTGACCAATCAAGTTTTTCATAATCTGTACATTGATATAAAACTTTTGATATAAATCTTTTCTTTCTTGATTCTTAGGCATTGTTTTTATTTGAGTTGCCATTTCATCTAAATTTCTACCCAGGGAAGATATCAGCAACAAACCACCAACTAAATGTTCTACTGGCAAAACTTCTCCTGGCTTTCTTGTTAAAAGATTCTCAGCAATCCTATCAAGACCAAAACCTTTTGCTGTTGCTACAACATCTTCTAAGCTTTGTGGGTCTCTTTTTAGGAACTTAAAAAACTGCTCGTTATCTTTTGTAATCGCAAGTATAAGTTCATTCATGTTCAGAGTTCGCATCTGACCATCTAATTTTTCAGATAGTATTTTACCAATCTTATTAAGATTTATTCCAGGACCTTTGTATCCTTCTTGTTTTAGAGCTGTATTAAATGCTTCAATGTTTTTATCATCAATAGATTTAAAAGTTATAGCAGATTTACCAATAGTGATTTCATCAGATGGCAATCTATCTTTTGTAATGATTGCTTGTTCTTTTTCACCTTTTTTAAGAATTTTGATAAAGGTATCAAGTAGAGCCATCAGTACCTCCATTTGTTAAAGTTTGTTCTTTGGTTACACCTACTGCTGATGCTCCTACTGGAACAGCAAACAATGCTTGACCCTTTTTAGCTTTATCTTTTACTTGTGGTGTAAGATCAATTAATAATGCACCATCAAAAGCTTCCATATTCTTAAAGTCATTTCCTGATGGAGTATCTCTAAGATCAGTATCTTTTGATGTAGGCAATCTGCTTACTTTACCACCTAACTTGCCGACAACTTGATTTGCAACTTTTGGAATTACATTGTCATAATAATTACCCAACCCAGGTGTATTCCATCTATTTACATGAACACTTCCTGGAGTAATTGCTATAGCATCATAACCTTCTTCCGAAGCTTTGCTGATAATTCTCTTTAATGCAAGAGCTGTCCATTTATTTGTATCTGTTATAAAAGGTGCTTTTGGAACTTTTTGATCGTTAGCAACAACAAAATTTTGTGTTTCTTGTAGATAATTTGAAGCTTGATTTGCTTCGTCTAATTCTTTGCCAACTAAATCTTTTCCAGTTTCTTTTACTTGTTTTTCATATTTATCAACAATAGCTTGTGCTTGTTTTCTTTTTGAAGAAATAGCTTTCATTTCTTCTTCTGATTTTTTTAATCCTTTTTTTCTAGCTTGTTGACCCCAATCAGATTGTATTTCTTCTATGTATAAAACTTTTTTATCACCATACATTCTGTCTTTAGTTCTTATATGAGCTATAATGTTTTCTTCATCAAAATGTGGTCCAGTATACTCTCCAGTCTCTCTCATCTTTTTATTTTTAACTAATCCATACCTTCCGTATGTTAGTAATATTTCTTGGTAATTAGTACCTCCATCAAGGGTATAATCAGAATACTGACCAACATCAGTATCATGAATGTCATCTATTATTCCTTCTTCTTGAGCTATATCATTAGCTTGTATTTTTGCTTCATTTAAACTGTATGGCACATCTCCATCTGATTTTAATGCATTCCTAAAATTATTTGCTTCCGATCTATTTCTAAAAAAACTATATCCTACATCATCATTACCAGTAATTATAAAGCCAGTTTTTTCATCTTGGTAAATTCTTATTGGATTGTAATAATATTCTTCTACTGCTTTGTTATAAGCATCATCAATAGAGTAACCTTCAAAAGGGAAATCTTCAGATATTTCGTATTCTTTAAATATCTCATCGGCTCTGTCATTGATATACTCAGGACCATATGATTCTTCAGGTGTAAGAGTTGATTTCATTTTATCAGGAATGACACCTTTTTCTATTGCCAAATCATCTAACCTTACACCTTCTTCAGAAGCACTAAAGTTTAATTCAGCGTCTTCTAATTTACCAGTTTTAACAACTTCCTCTAATTCTATTTCATTAGCTTCTAACTGATCTACAATTTCTTGTTTTGTTACTTTATCTTTAGAAAGAACCTCATCTAATCCTGACCAATCTATTTCATCTTGTTTTACACCAGCTTTTAAAAGCATTGATTTAAATTGTTCTCCAGTTCCTTTTTCTTGTTTTAGCTTTTTTGTTTCTTCTAAAGCTTTGGAATAAAAACCCATCTCATCTACTTTTCTAGGAGCTTCATTTCTATTTTTGGCTAACTTAGCTAAATGTGTATTAAGTGCAGTATTTATTTCACCACCACCCATAGACGATAGAGTGCTTGATGTACCATCCAGGTCTAATTCACCTTGCGCTTTTTCACCTATGTTCTGCAAAGTATTCTTTATCTTATCACTACCTTTCATGGCTCTGTAAAGGACACCTACACCTTCTATTGCCTTGCTAATACCTTCACCTACTATGCCACCTTCAAAAAATCTTTGAGGTGCTTTTTGTAACTTTTGTACAAGGAAAGGCAAGTCCTCATTTGCTTTTAAACTGTTAACTATTTCATTTTTGAGTTCATCATTTTTTGCAAATAAAGATACACCAAGTTCAAGTAGACCCTGATCTTTTGGACTTAGCGCCAAAGCTTCTGCACTTCCATAACCTAAAACATTTTTAATAAATTTACCTCCAAGGTTTGCTCCCTGAAGAGATTTCGTAATCATTGCACCTGGAGCAACAATTTCTGTCATTGCCCCTCCAAGAGCAGAGCCAACTTCTTGCGCTGTGCCTTCAGGCTTCAAAAGGTTGTTAATATAATTATCAATGTCTCCTATGACTGGAAATGTTTTATTGAGAAAAGGTAAAAACTCTTTTGTGTAAGCTTGGTTTGTTATGGTATCCATTATTTGCTCACCAGCCTTACTTGCCCCTATAGGCATACCTTTGACAGCACCAACTGCAAAATCACCTATAGCACCTGGTATAGAAGAAAGGATTGCACCAGCCTTATCTAACAAAGTTTTTTCTTTTGTAATGATTGTACCATTATCAGTAAAATTAAGATTAGTGTTCTCACCATTCTGTCTTAGATTATTACTTTGAGTAATCTGATTTATAATATCATCTTCGTCAAATATAATCATTCTGTAAACCTCTCTTCGGCTAACATATTGATAGCTGTACTAATAAAAAGATTTATTTTAGCTAAAGCTTTTTTTTCATTTGAATTTATAAATAGACCTTCTCTTTGGTTTTTATCATCTTCCATATCTTCTAGTTTTGCTTTCATCTTTTCAACATTAGCACGATTTAAAGGGGCATTCTCAGGTATGATATCTCGATATAGTTTTGCAAAAGTATCAAAGTAGTTTCTTTTAAAACTTGCTTTCTTTTTTTCAAATATAGACTGAAGTATAACTTCTCCATCAGTCCTTGCTAAATCTTTTACAACCTTCACATGATCAAAAGGTGTAAACTGTGCTTCTTTAGTTCGGTTATATTCTATTTCTTTTTCTTGTAGTTTACCTATAATTTGTGTAAAGACTTCACCCTTGGCAAACTGATCATCATTAACGCTTTTAATTTCTGTGTCTAATAAAAACCCAAGTTCTTTAGCTAACACTCGTCTTGCTTCTTTAAATCCTTTGCTTTGAGTTTGCGCCACTTGTGTAGCGAAAGTTTTAAAATCACCTGATGTAAGTGAATCTTTGTGTCTATTCAATTCTCCAAATGTAAGAGTTCCAAAGCTTGCCTTTACTTGTAAATCTTTTTTAATCTTTTGATCACTAATTCTTCTTACACCACCAGTTTCATTATTAAGTTTTGATAATTGTACAAATGCATTATTATCATCTTCTGGGTCTACTAATTTTTTCAGTTTCTGTAAATCGCTTAGAATTATGGTTTGATCTACTCCGTTATTAATGTCATTATTTATTTTTATTTCAAGGTCATTAGCTGTTAAGTCTGCCTTTTCATTATCTTCTTCTTCATAAATTTCTTCTAAAGAATTTTGATTGTTTGCTGTGGTACTTATCTGTGTTGCTAATTTATTTTTGTCTGCCTGGCTAAGACCTGATACCAAAGCATCTATTTCTGCATTACCAGTTTTTCTACCTCTTCTAAGGTCATCAGTTACATCTGATAAATCTTTAAAATTATTAAAAGCTAAAACTTGAACAGTTGAAAAAATACCTTCTGTAAATTTATTATTAAAATCATCAATTCCTTTTTTGTAAGCTGTATCACCAAACTTTGCACCAATCATAAGCTTACTATGTTTTGCAAGTAGTCTTGATCTTATTCCATCTTTGCCATAGAGTTCTTCTGATATTTTTTTTTCATCTGCTTTGCCATTCTTTGGAAGTTTTGCAATTATTTCTGTTTCTAAATTAGAAAGACTATTTTCAAGATAAGAAGTCGCTGTATTTTTCAAAGCTGTGTTTGTTAACTTATTGACCTTTATTCCATACTTGTAGTAATGACCACTTGCTGTAATATTTAAATCTGCTGTAACTTGGCTTCCTATTCCAGGTGATATTGCATTCGCAAGCTTGGATGTTTCAAAAACTATTGAATCTAATTTTTTTTCAAATTCTAATATACTGATTGGTTCTTTGTCAGCATTCAGATACTCATTGTTCATTTGTTCTTTAGCTGTAACTATCAAAGAGTTACCTAAATTTTTTGCTACTGTATTGAAAGCTGACGATCCAAACTTTGTTGTTCGATCAAATTTAGCAAGAGGATCATCTCCAGCATCTATAGCTTTTTGATACTCATCTACACTTGGTGTGTTAGCGCTTCCAAACTCTTCTCCTTCTATCTCAGCTATAACTTCAGCTCTCTTAAAAAAGTAATTAGACATTCTGTCTAAATTAGAAGACAGCACGTTCATTGTCTGTACTGCTTGCCTTGTACCTTCGCCAGATGGTCCAGATACTCTTACAAGAGATAGTCTTTCTTGGAGGGTTGGGAATCTAGGTCTAACCATAATACTTATTACAATCCATCTGGATAGCTCCTAAATCTTGTGCCTGAGTCTCCATATCTTGCCGATGGTACAGTAGATCGACTGAAGTCTCCTGAAGTTCTTGTAGTAGTAGTAGTAGTGGTTGTGTCGGCTGGTGGTCCTCCAACACCAGCATAATTAGCAATCCCTTGCCCTAAAGTTCCAAGAGCATTAGCCACCCCTTGTGCTTTTGCTTCTCGACCAGCTCTTAATAAATCTTCAACTTGAGCATTTGTCTGCATTCTAATAAAAATCTGATTGTCTCTAGCTGTAGCAAAGTCTCCATAACCAGGCTGTAAGATGTTTTTTGTAATAAAATTTTCTATTGATCCACCTGATATGTTTGGCTCTAGACCACCTGAATAAGCTGAAGCTGAAACACTTGCTAATAATTGTTGTGTATTTTTTAAAGCTTGAATGCCTTGCTCTTTTGCTTTTACACCTTCTACTCGACCTTCAAGTGCCTTAAATTTTGCTCTTGATTCATATCCTTTTTTTGCTTCTCGACCAGCCTGGTATTGTGTCAATGCTGATGTAACTGCTAATGCTAATGCTATTTCTGCCATGTTATGTTCCAGTACTTAGTTTATATTCGACAGATAATACTGTAGCGAATAAGGGTTGTGTCATTGTAAAAGTTAGTTGTGCTGTATCACTATATCCGAGCAAAGGTGCAACTCTTTTTCTACCAGTAAAAGTATTAGGAGCTGACCCTAATGTCTGAGGTAAAGTTTCAAGAGGTATTTCAAAACCATTGATTGCAATATTTTGTGTACGATCTAAAACTGGCGATGCTTCAAGTATTCTTTTTTTACGACTAACAGAAACACCTGAAGATAATCTTGGCTCGGCTGGTAATGTCTTTACTTCTACAGAATAAGACAGTCCAACTTCTACAAAAGATGTTGGCGCTTCATCGATTGTGATTGCACCACTTGATACAGTCTTGTCAGTCAAAACAAAATTATCTCTAACAACATCAACTGTTGCCCCCTCAAGATGAGACAAGTTAGAGCAAGTCGTATTACCAGGTAAAGATTGGTCAGGAGAAGTTGCTCCTGAAAAATATTGTATGTTGGCATCGGTGGTTCTTTGGTCATCAAACAACTCTATGTATCTTTTTGTTGCACTATTGATTGTTCTTTCTGTTGCGACATAAATATCTGTTATATCAACAGCTACATCGAGAAACTTCCCCTCTGTAATAAACTCAGATGGTGCAACAACATTTTGTGATCTTAGTATAGAAAAGACAGCCATCGATCCATCTGTGTCATTGGGTATCAAAAGAAGGTCACCATCGTCAGTATTTGTGGCAACTCGCAGAGCCATTGATCTAGGGGATTTCAACAAGTGTGATGATAATAGAGAGACATTGTTAGCATTATAATTAAGGTCCACATCGCTAAATAGAAACTCTCTAAGAGCTTTACCTTCTCGCTGAATGAACAATGTGCCACCCTCTGCTGATACTGGCTTGATGCCTTCTTTTGATCCTCGTCTTGTTGCATTTTTGATAACAATGTTTGATGGAGTGATAGGATCAAGTGTTGCTTGTGGAACAAAGAACTCAGCATCTACAGTAAATATTTGTAAGTCTCTTCCTGATCTCATCGCTGTTATAGCATTCACACTATCAGTTGAAAGTGTAACAAACAAAGCATCATCGTCAAAAGCTTCGCCTGGTTTAAAATTAAAAAAGTCATCGACTTTTGATGCAAACAAACTATTGGGTAAAGATTTTGATCCACCAAAGTACAATCTGCCTTCATGAAAAGTACAAGTTCTTGGAAAACCCCTGGTGCTTGAAAAGGCATCTTCATGCCCCTCTTCTAACTCCCAAGCACCTGAAGCTATTGCTACATCCTTCTCAAAGAAAGGTATTTCTGTTACAGCCTTCACAACTGTTCCTGATTCTCTTTCTATTATTCTGGCACGACCAAAACCATTAAGTACGTTAATATATTGATCAACATGAGATGATGTAAAGATAGAACTACCAGCAGTTATCTTGACTGTTCCATCAACTGCATCTGGTGTAATTGTAGCGCTTGGATTCGATGTTGAAACTGTAAAAGCATGTTTTGGAGTTGTAAGACTTATTGTTGCAAATGTCCAGGATGAATTATTTGCACCTCTTACAATAGACTTAGGTGACATATCTTCATGAACTAAAATCAAAGTATCTGCACTTTGAGTAAAGTATAATCGATCAAGATCAATATCACCTAAAGCACAAACAAGAAAATCATTACCAGAGCTATTTATATTTGTAATCTGCTGTCCATTGGCAAAGACAAACATCCTTGTATTGGATGTTGTATTTTTTACAAAGACTAGCATATATGATTGTGATGTAGAGAACTCAAAAGGCACAAGTCTTATACCATCAAGTGTTGTAAATGATCCACCCAAGTGAGAAGTAATGTCGAGCATGAATCTCAATCCTGGTCTTCTTTCAAAACCACCTTGAGGTAAGACAACAACATTCTGCGCCTTTTCAAGAGCTGATGCATACTGTTGTAAATCTATTCTTCCAAACAATAACGGATCAATCTCACCAACTGTAAAGCTTGACTGATACTGTGTAATTCTTGACACTATCTCACCTCAGTTAAGAGATAATCAGCTATAACTGTTTTAGATTGTCCAGCTCCATCAATGTTGATTGCTTGTCTAAAATAACCACCCCTCATGTTTTCTGATGGTGTTCCTAGAGCAACAGTTCGCCAATAATCGCTTTTTGTTGTTTGATCTGTAACTGGTTCTGCAAGATGCCATGCCATTTGATAGACCAACATTTGTATAAAGTAAGAGGGCATGTCTGCTTCTGAAACTAATCTTTGGTAATCAAGTACGATTGTTGTTTCGTTTGTAAAAAGCTGATCGCCTTGTATTTCATAATCTGTAATCTTTGGTAATGCTCCAGTCGATGTCGAAGCATAGACAGCTCTTGGTACACCTAGAAACATATCAGAAGGTAACTGATAAGCATACAAGTAAACATTCGTTGGCGCTGTCGTAAGTCTTCCTAATTGTTGTTTGGTCAAAGTAAATGACCAGGGATACATTCCCAATGTTTGTGATTTAACACGAGGATATAGCACAGAACAAACTGAACTTGGCGCTGTTCCATCGGCAAAAGAAGTTATTTGATTTGCTCCTAGTAGGAGGAGCGCTTGAGAACAAATCGAAACATCTGTATCGCCTTCTGCCATATCCTCGCCTTTCTAAATATTAGTCACTATCTGTCTGACTGATTGATGTGCCATCAGAAATATCGACCACCCCTGAAGCATTGGATACTACAGTATGGATTGATGATGCTAATGTACCACCAGTACTTGTTACAGAAATAATGACATCACCTACACTTACATCATCTGATATATCATTGAAGTATCCTGAAGCATCGATTGTACCGACTGCATCAGTTGTAGTGTATGTGAAGAGTTGTGGTGCAACACCTTTTTTGGATTGACCACCTATTGGATTCCATCCAGTTCTACTAAATGCCATGATTAACTCTCCCTACAAGTTATATCAACTAGACCATTCGCATCAATTACGATTGCTCCAGCAGAATACATTGCTGTTACTAAGAAAGAAGTTTTCTCAGGAATGTAGTTGACCTCTGTTTTCGGTGGGATACCAACAGCACAACCGATAGCATCTCTGTGAAATGCCAGGCAAGTTCTGTCGTTAGACCCATCCTTTGGAAGTCCACCTTCATCACGATCACCGATCATGTGGATTTGGAAACCCATAAAAGAGTTTACTTCACCTCTGACTAATGCCTGGACTTGAGCAAAGTCTGCTGAGATTGCTCTTTCATCGCCAAGCAATGATGCTAGTGAATTAGCATGGATAATCATATGACGATCTGTAGGTGGAACTGATTTAGCATCCATACCTTTTTTCGCTTCGATTATCTTTCCTACATTCAAATCAGATGCACTTCCAGAACCTGAAGTTACGACAGTATTAGCAACTGTTGTACCAGCAGAACCAGCAATCAATGCATCAATGATGATTTGATCTTCTCTTCTTCCTATTGCATTTCCAACGAGTTTTGCAAGCTCTTGTCTTTCGTCAAAGTTAATCTTTGCCTGATTAAAAATGTCTGAATATTCAGAAGCAACGTAATCAGTAAGAGTTGCAGTTACACTTGAAAATGTACCATTAAGAGGAACAACATCTGTAGAAGGTGTTCTTACAGAAGCTGAACCTTTTGCCAAAATCGGAAACTTAGCAGTCGATCCCTCTACTCCAGTTCTCATACGAGCAACATTTCTTAGGGTAGCAGATGACTGATACGCTTGATGGACTTCGGCTTCAAACAGCGTTACAAACGCTGGACTTAGTGTTGTAGCCATAAAAGCTTCTCCATAGTTAAATTATTACATCGTTTGGGTTACCGAAAAATTCGACCTAAACTTTTATCAAAGTCGATCGGCTGACGAGAGTTATCGATCTAATTTACACGATACACCAAGATGTAGTAGTTTGTAAAGCTTAACTTATAGATGTTGTGCTTTGTATTTAGCCATAAGCTTCTTGAAAAGCTTTTTCTACCTTTTTTCTGTAAACTGGATCAGTTGCATATTTTGGATCAGCTACCATTGCTTGAAGCTCTGCTTTATCAGGTCTACTGCCTGGTATAGATATTGTTGGTATTTCTTGTTCTCCAATCATACCTCGTAGCTTTTGTATTACTCTTATGCCTTCAGCAGTACCCCCAAGCATTTCTATTTCGTTGTAATCTTCTTGATTGAAGATACCATCCTTGAGCAGTTTTTCGTTCCAACGAATATTCGATTGAATAATCTCTGGAGCATTAGGACCAATCTTTTCTTTTTCTTTTTGAACATCTAGTTCAGCTTCTTGCTCCATACCACCAGTCAGCTCTAATACTTTGTTTATCAAACCAGTAACTGATTTCTGAGAAAGTTGTTTTTCTTTTCCAAACTCAAGAAAAGTTTTTACAACTGGGTCTTCAGGATCAACTGCAAGCTCGGATATATCGTAGCTACTAGGTGCAGTTTCGCCTAACTTTTTCTCCAGGGAATTAAGACTTTTAGCCATGTTTTCAATATTTGGACCATCTTTTTCATGCCAGAACTTTTCTGGAAACCAGTCTGGTCTTTCGTAGATTTCGCCTTCCCCTTCTTCTTCTGCTCCAATATTTTCATCTTGGTGCGTGTTGATGCCTTCTTCATTTGCTTCCTCACTTTCCATATTTTGTTTTTCTTGAGCCATCAAACCTGAAGGCTGTTGCTCTTCAACGACCTCTTCTGTTTGCTGTTCTTGATTTACATCTCTTTCTTCATTCATTGATACACCTCCTCATTCTTTGAATTATTTCTCTTACAACCGAGTTTTGACCCTCTCGTGCATAACCAAAAGAAGGTTCTGCCCCTGGTGTCCATGCTGGTTGATCGATGGTTATTGCCTTCAAATGATCTAGGACTTTCTGCCCATCCTCACTCGAAAAAACTCTTGTGTAAATTTTATCTATCTCACTTGGTTCAGGTGCAAAGGGAGTAGCTGGTTCTTCTATGCTTTCCCATCCTGAAATAGAATTATTGTACGACCTGATCTTCTGCGCCTGGTTGCTCTGCATCTGTCATCCCCATGTTTTGCTCTTGATTCATCATTGCTGATTGTTCTGCTACTTGTGTAGCTTGTTGTATTATTGCTTGTCTTTCTTCGACTGTTGTTCTCAACTCTGCTGGTATCCCTAAATTCTCAGCAATAAAATCAATCGCTTTTTCTTGATTGATAAAGAGTTGACCTTGTGGTCCTAGACTTTGCGCAATCTGCATAAAATTTAAAACTTCATTGACCTTTTCCATATTCTGCGCCATAGCCAGAGGAGCTGTCGGTGTTATCTTGACTTGCAGTCCATTGACCTTCAATGGCAGTTCAATCATGCCAAGATCATTCATAACTTCTAATGTTCTTCTAACGATTGGGTACATTGTCTCAGATATCAATCTGCCAAAAGCTGAACCTAAATTTTGTGATAGTTGTTTCATACGAAACTGAACTTCTGTTGCTGACCTGGCACTCATGTTATCTGGTGGCAGACTTTCATCCAGCAGAATTGTTTTGATCGATGCAATCAAATCGTTGGATGTAAACTGAGATAGATTAGCATCTCCTGATCTTGGTAAAGGTCTTAGACTTTCACCTTGAGGTCCACCATTCCTTGCAACTGGTATGATTGCTCCAGGAACAATACGAACTGTATTTGGATTGAGAACACCATCATCTGTTGCAGTAAATACACCACCGATAGAAAGAGAAGCATTTCTCAATGCAAGTTCTTTAACTTTGTTCAAAGATTTTATATCTGGCAGTCCAGTAAGAACTGGTCCTCTTCCATATCTTTCTCCAGCAGTTTTCATATAACGTGAGACAACCCAAGGAAAACTGTTTAGCTCTCGATAAACAAGTTCATGTTTTCCTGAGTAATCTATAATCTGATAATGGACAGTTCCTGATTGTTTGTCGTAGTATGTGCCTTCAATCATCTCTACCATTTCGGTTGGATCATTCTCATATCTTTTGATCATCTCATTTGGTATCTTAATGTCTGGGAACTCTTGATCTAAAACCTCATAAGGTCTTTTGAGTTTTCGATATATTTTTTCAACATTACCTCTTGGTCCTTCATCGAAGGCAATCAAGAAAGTTGGTATTGCTGTATATCGGATTGGTTCAATCTCATCTCCTGGCTGAATAAGAAGGACAGCAGTTCCGATAGCAAGCTCCATCAAGAACTCACCCATAGCCATGTCAAACCTAGACTGTCTCATAACCGAGAACATCTGCTCAGAGTATCGATCTAAAATTTGTTGTATTTCAATTTTTCTTTCTTCAGGTATTTCTTCTCCAGGAACTAATCGACACCATGCTTGTTGTGGTGGGAACAATCCAGATTGTATTCTATTTGCAAATTTTTGTGTGGATTGTATAGCTGTTGAATCAAATACCCTGGACATCTTGTCTTGCCCTGGTACACCACCTTCATAGTATCCATCATACAGATTTCGATCAGGTAAAGCATATCGATAAGCATCTTCGTAGATAGCTCTCCAATGTGCCTTTTGTCTATCGGCTTGTTCAAATCTTTTTCTGAGTTGGTCTGGATTTAATTTTGTCATGATTTTTTATGCCTATTCGCAAAGTTTCTTGCACTTTCTTTTGATCTAAATCCCCATCGTTGAAGTGCTTTTAATAAATTTGTAGGTCTTCCTTTTTCATCTCTTTCAGGACCTTTCATACCACTAAACCTTGATGCAAAGGAAACTCTTCTGCTAAAATCTTTTGTTCCTTTTTTTGTCGTTTTTGTTGGTGCTTTGAGATTAGCACCTTCAGTCCTTTTAAAAAATTTTCGACCAGCTTCATTTAAACCACCTTCAGGGTGTTGGAATTTTTTAGCGACCATCGTCTTCTGCTTTGCATATTGGACATTCTTTTATTTCACAACCTTCTTTTTCTACCTTGATCAATGCCACCTTACACCTCTGGCAGACATCAAGACCTTTCTCAACTTTTCTAGGGTTACGAGGATACGATCTCATGCTCTTGGATTACGACCTGGACCTAGAGTTCTTTGTGGCGCTTCAACTCCCACAACTGGATTTTCTCTCATTTGAGACATCAACTGGTTACGTCTGCTTCCTCTTCTTCGAGCTATTCTTTGTGAAGCTAATTTGTTTCTTTCTTCTGCTTCTTCTTCATTAGCTCGTCTTTCTCTTTCAGAAATAGCATCTAACTCTTCTTGAGATGGTCCTGGAGGAGCTGGAGTTCTTGATAAACCTAATGCTCTTCCTATTGGTCTTGTAACTGCACTCATTGGTATAATCTCCCATATGCATAATAATCTTTGATATCAGGACCATAATTTCTTAATAATCCTTCCCTTTTAAAATAACACGATTCCATCCATCTGATAGCTCGGTAATTTGTGGAACGGACATAGGTTTGCAATCGGTGTAATTTTAATTTTGCTGGAGCATACCTAAAAAACCTCAATGCAGATTTATGAAACTGCAATTTGATATCGCTTAATTCTTTTGATGGTAGCATCCATGCTTCAGCTACACCCTTCCATAAAGGATATATTCCAAACACAATAAATACTTTCCCTTTTACCAGGACTGTATACCCTAGACCATCAACAGAATAATCTTCAATATGGGGTCTGCCATATCCATCAATTATTTCTTGATCAACATCTCTAAACTCTGCCATGTGCAAATGTCTTGGATGAAAAGGTACAATACGATGACGAATGCCATCGACCCTCATTACTTTCATAAGTTCTTCTGATGTAAACATAAATCACCTCATGCAAAAATATCAAAATCAGATTTAGCCACAATCGGCTGACTGAAGGTTCTTGACCCTCTGGTCATGCGCTTCATCTCACCACCACCGAGAAGGCAATACCCTAAAGCATCACCGACATGGGAATGTTCGTTTTTATTAGGTCTGTCTCTGTATCTTTCCTGACCAGCTCCGATAGCTACCCTGGTAAAATGATATCCACCAGACAAAGACTTTCTCAATCTCAAACATTTTCTATTGACCAAGAACCCAGGCTTGCCCTGGATAAGTCTATTCATCGGCATAGCAACTGCTTCTCTCCTAACTTTGAAATCATTTGTTGCTGTTGGTCTTGCTAGTATTCCATTTGCTTTGAGAAACTCAAAAGAGGTTTGCTCGTAGATACCATCTCTTGAAGCTCCAGAGGGATCACCCCAAAACATAAATTCATTTTTAGGAAACCTGATTGCCATTTCAGATTTTAAAATATTTGTAAATCGATCTAGACCCATATCAAAAGTTACAATCTCATGCAGAATATGCCAAGCGCCTGATGGCATACGTTGACCAAAGACAGCCGAGGGTGTTAGTCCAAAGTCTAGTCCAACTTGTACTGGTATGTTTTCATCAACCATAAGATCATCTGACATTGTTGAATCATCATACTCTGACCAAACTGGTCTTCCTTCCTGGACATAAGTGTATTTACCTTCAGCATAACATCTGACCCAATCTAAATTTTTTCCCCCTAACAACTGCTCATAATATCCATTAGGAAGATTATGTAAGTTTTCAGCTTTCGGATTAGTTTTGAACCACCGACTACCAGCCGATATAAATCCTTGAGCTTCAGGTATTTCTTTGGGAACTTCTTTGATTGGCACTTCAAAAACACCCCCTGGCTGACGATAAAAATGCCAGGCATACTTACCTTTAGGCTTTTCTTTTTCTGCCATCTGATACATCCAATGGTCATCATCACAAGGGTTACTATCCATCCAGATACCTCTCCAGGTACAACCACCATCAGCCTTAGAAGGATATCTTCCAACTCGATGAGTAAGTCCATCTATCACAGCTTTGGGAAGCTCTCTTGCTTCATTGACGAAAGCTCCAGTAAGTTCTAAAGATAAAAGCTTCCTTGTGTCTTTGGGTTGATCAAGTGCAAGAAAAATAACTTCACAATCAATGCCTGAAGCATCTCCACGAGCTGGTAATTTTAAATGATGTTTTATCGGTGGAGACCAATGTAGACCACCCCAGACATTCTCAGGGAATAATTCAAGCCACGTTTTTATCGTTGTTGTTTTGAGCATAGGGTAAGAGTTTCTCACCACAACAAACCTGGAATATCTAATGCCATCTCTTGGGGATGGTTTTTGCTGGACAGCTCTTTTGAAAACTTCTGCGCAACAAGCATAAGATTTACCTGATCCAACTGGACCAATCAATCCTCTAACAAAACTATCATCTTTTAAAAACTTCCACACAGTAGGTGAGGTACTAAAATCTAAATTTAATTTATCAGGTTTTTCCATCTGTTGGTCCTACCATATTCACTTCTATTACACTTGGTTTTTCACTCTCAGGGGTTCGATCTAAAATACCAGCCGACTTGGCAAGCATCTGCAACACCCTGACCTTATCAATCATTTCAATCTCAACTTCAAAACTTTCACCAACTGGTCTAGCTTTGATCTTCTTAATACTTTGTAAAGCATGTTCAGGTATATCAGATAAATCCTTAACTTTAACCTTGCCTTCGCTATCCCAATCCACAACGTCAGTAACTTTGGCTTGGCTAATCGACAGCAATGCTTCTGCAAGTTTTTCCCTATTCTCAAAAATGACATCAGAACCTTTAAGCTTTTTTGATATATCACGAACACCACCTAAATTATTTAACCTGGGAACAACTCGTTTTCTAGAATGGGATTTCGTCATCTTCTACCTTTGTTTCATTTAAATCATTATCAAGAGTAGCATTCGATGTATCAAGTATTTCTTCTTTTCGGTCTTCAGGAAAGACCTTGAGCCATACTTCACCTTTATCATCAGGTAAGGGCAAAGCATCTAACTTAACTGACGAAGGAATATCCATCTTAGTAAATAACTTTCCGATCTTTATCCATTGTGTTTTTTCTACACCATTCAAAAAATACTTTTTTCCCTGAACTAAATTTAATGTTTTCTTATCCATGATAACTCCTTTATGAAAATTTGGAAAATATTTTTGTGAGACCCCACGCTATAGCTGTAACTACCCAGGGGGATAGGGTCGGTCTTTTTGTTTTGCGCCAGGTAGCCTTTGTTTTTTGTGTACATAATCTAGATGACCCTCTACTTTTTGTACAAGTGTGTGTATTTAGGTTTCATTTTTTTACCCAGGTCCTTCACCAGCTCTTGTGATGTAGATGGTTTAGGTTGCCAGTAAGCTTTGAAGTATGCAATCGTATATGGTGGTCTTTCATATTCTTTCATACACTTGATCAGTTTCTTTTGGACTGCTGTTCTAAACTCATGAAGTGTTACTCCCATGTTGATTATCTCTTCAGCTATTCCTTCTTCCCTCTGATCCCATCTCCATTGACCTCTGGACTTTGTGATAAGATCGAGTGCATGTGTATATGCATTTAAATATTCTTTTATTTTTTCTTTTATATAATTATTATTAGTTAAAGAATTATAGTTCTGTACAACATCATTATGTTGTGTATCGGCACAACCTCTAGTGTTGTATAACTTCTTCTTATTCACAACATCAGGTTGTATCTTTTTAAGTGTTTGTTCTGCTTTTCTACTCTCGATGATAGGATCATCTGTTTCTTTTATGAGCTGACTATCGGTAATCTTTGGATCATAAATCAGACGATAAGTAGCTGTCTTTTTACCTTTTTGACGTAAGGCATTCTCGTTGATAATCTTCTTAAT
>VTLG01014836.1_pt1 | contig 24654 bp, 7 predicted proteins | sample 4694571 | NCBI WGS metagenome assembly VTLG01 (sample SAMN12604809, study PRJNA352737) | marine metagenome | biome: ENVO:00000447; feature: ENVO:00000209|ENVO:00000569|ENVO:01000036; material: ENVO:00002151; isolation source: viral sequences binned using virsorter ...
TCAGATCCACCACCTAATGTGTGAGTACCATTTTTAGTAGCCATGCGATACATCCTCTCGTGCATTGTAACTACTTCTTCTGCTGCTCTTTCATTATCAGGGGTGTATTCATGTCTCGAAGAATAAGCACCTTTGTCAGTCGCAATTGGCATAGAATCTAGGGGGTTTTTGTATATAGGAGGGGGAAACCATTCAGAATCCCCATCAGGATCATAATATCCATAATTTGTTGTGTCCATTTAAGCGTCTCCAAATGGATTCTGTCTTGTCCAATCTAGGATATCATCACCTGCAGATTGAATGTTAGCATTATCAGCGTATGGTGTCACTAAATCATCAGTAGTATCCACTGCAAGAGTGTAAACTGCTCCGGATTCGTCACCAGTAATAGACTCTCCTTGGAGGAATGTTCCTGTTGCAATACCAACCACAAGGGTTTTAGTCTCCACATCCCAAGACTTGACTCTTGCCTTAGTCTCTGTGGTTCCACCTGTAACCTCCTCATTGAAGTAGTAATCACCAGAACCAAGTAATCCAGGATTACTAATAGTAACTGTTGGGACATCTGTATATCCACAACCAGCATTAGATATTCTAACAGACTGTATGGTACCTCCAACAGCTACTAGTTCTCCAGTTGCTGTATTGATACCAGTTGCAGGAGCAGTAAACGTGATTGTAGGAGTAGTTCCATAATATCCAGAACCACCATCAGTAATAGTAACAACACCAACAGTACCTGTAGTTGCGATACCAACTGTTACAGCAATACCTGTTCCACCTCCACCAGTAAAGGTTACAGTAGGTGGTGATAGATATCCCTCACCAGGATCTGTTATACGTACACTCTTAATAGCAAAGGAAGTTGTTAGTCCAACTACACTAGTTGTAATTGCTACAGCAGTAGCATCAATGCCGCCACTTGGAGCTGAAGAAATAGCAACTGTGGGTGCTGCTCTGTATCCACTTCCAGAGTTAAGGAGATCAATGAACTGAATACCGCCGTTTCTAAATGTGGTGACAGCAGTAGCTGTTGTTCCGACACCAGTAAGTGTGAGAGTTTGTGAGTATCCAAGGTCTTCTGTTTCATCATCAACTGTACCAACTCCTGTATCAATCGTTTCGTCCTCATAACGGAATACTTCACACTGGAGTTCGTAGACATAAAGTTCTTTTAATTGGAAGAATGGTTTGGCATGTTCAACAAATTTAATCTCATATAGTCTATCATCTAATGGAAACCAAATTAAGTCTCCTTCCTTCGGTCTGGAGGATAACGTAATTCCCGTTTCATTTCTAATAAGAGGTTGGATATATGTTTTGAACCTCTCCTGTGAAATAACCAAATTAATATCTTGCTGTACTTCAACACCGAATTTTGATAATATCGTACCGTTTCCTTGATAGACATCATAGTTGTTAACGTATGCTTCTAATGGATAAGCATCATCAAACTTTGACTGTATTACTTCCTTAATAACAGTAGTAGTTGTTAAAAATTTACGAGGAAGATAATAGCATTCAACACCATACATCTTAATCATCTCATTATTGAGAGATTGAAGAAGGTCCTGCTCGTTACGAGTACCTTGAGTGAAGAATGGATTTAATGCCATTAGCCTATCATATCAAGTGGAAGTTCTTCGTAGTCCCAAGTCATCCTCTCATATATCTTATCAATTTCAAGTTGAGCATCGTCATATATTTGACGCCCATTCAATTCAATACCACCAGGAAGTTTAACTCCTTGGAATTTCATCATATTAGAACCCCACTGTCGTTTGAGAAGAGCAGTATAATATCTTTTCACGAATCTATCATTGAATACTTTTGTAGACTGAGACGGATCTAATATACGCCAACAATCAATAATTATATAATCACCAATGGAAAGACTATTCCAGTCAATATCAAGATATAATCTTTCTTGTCTAACATTAAATCTAATCTGCTTCTCTGTATTTAATAAGAAATCAATATCTTCCAACTTCGTCTTTGTCATTGCATATGTCAGCAATTCAATTGAATTGAAATAATAAACATCATTTAAGAACAACTGATACTTCACACTAAACATATTATTAGTCATCGTGTTCGAACCATCGAACCGATATATCTTATTGACACCTACTATGGTGTCAGGCATCTTAATATAGTTACTATTTTCAGTATATTTAAAAGTAGCATCTGCACCAGATGTTGTTCCTATACCAGTGCTTGCTGGTTGTGTAACAGTCGTTGTTACTATTCCTACTCCGTTTGATCCAGTACCTCTATTAATATCATCTGCAGTAATCTGATACTTCATGGGCATCTTTACGACACCATCATAATGCCTTTCCTGCCACATCTGAAATGCATCATCAAGGCAATCCTCACATTGCTCATCAGCAACGTTAATCTCTATTACGGGCGAACCTAATTGGCGCTTTGCGTAATCTATTAGTTCCGATCTAGAAGCAGGCTTCGCCATATTCCCAATTTTCTAATTATTTATCAAAGGGAGGAAGAAATGCCACCCCTAACCAAAAGTTGTCCCTCTACAATTCTATTTACAGTACTACCATCTTTAGCATTTACATCATAAAAATATCTACCTTCTGTCAAGGCTGAAGTCTGAGTAGTAGTTAAACCAATATAAAATTGCCCATCATAAGCACTTGTCAACCCTACCGTAAACGTAGCAGTTGCAGCAGCTCCAACATACTTTGCCATTTGTCCAGACAAAGTTTGATCTGTCATATCATATGCTGAACCAGCAGGAATATTAACAGTATATGTACATGTAAATGATGCACCAACATTTATCACCAAGTCAGCAACTGGTGGATAATCAGAATTTACATCGAACGTAAAGGTTCTAGTTGCCATTTACAATACTCCTTAACATCTCCTTGATTTCTTTAATCTCACCTTTAAGTTCATCTAATTCTGCACGTTGACTTTGTTTATGCTCACGAGCATTAATGTAATTTTTGTAAGCCGTCATATCAGTTGAAACAATCGCATTTGAATGTTCATCTCTATAAAGAGCATGATTATCTTTTACAGGTATCATGATAATGCAACTGCTCTGAATTCTCTAATCCTAGGTGGTTTAGCCTGATTAGTTCCAGTCATCATAATCTTAATCTTAAATCCATTAAATTCTTTCAAATCATTAATAGTAAATTCATAATCACGGAAGTCATCTCTTTGTTGAGATGGAGCTACGAAATTATCAGGAAGTCCTGAATTGTTTGATAAAGTAATAATAGCACCATTTTCATCAAGATTATCATATCCAGGGAAGAGTTCATAACGTGTTTGATTATCAGAAGAATCTTCTCTGAAGATGCTGTATGCAACTCTGACATCAGATGTACTTGCTCTATTAGCAGCAAATATAACCTTTATACCAGTAGCAGGAACTTTAAGTCCTATATTCTTAGTCACATAAGTTGCAGATGTTGGATCTTCACCACCAATCTTCACTTTATCATTAGCAGCAAATCTAGAAACTGTATCATCAATTCTATTGGTAGTCAGAATTGTGCTTACTCTATCAATATCAATAACTGGTGAAACATTAACGTCACCACTATTCAAATCACATTGAATATTAAGAGACTTATTACCAGGAAGAGTAGATAATTTACTATCTTCATTAACTTTAGAAGCAATCATACGAGGTGTTTCAAGATAATTAGAATCATTCAAGCGAATTCCTTCATATCCTTGATCCTCAAATGATGTCTCAATACCACTTACACTTCGTGCAGTAATGGTTCTAACCCTGGATACAATATTAGTTCCCTTAGGAGCAAGAGTTTGAATATTGGGGGTTAATACTTCAAATTGAATATTTTGAGAAGCATAAATTCTTGATTCACCACCTGATTTTGTATCATTAAAATACAAACTTGGGAATCCATTAGCACTAGAAGATCTGCTAGTACCAATTCCAACACCATCAGAAGAAGTCTCACCCATATCAATACCCAAATAATAATTATCCATAGTAATTGGATGAGCACCTTGATTGGCAACTTCAGACATATTATGAGTCTTATTAAGCCTTCTTAAAGATACACCATTAAACTCATACTTATAAACTAAAGAATTCTCTGGGTGCGTAAATGCAACTGTAGAATCCTGTGCTCTGGTAACTCCACCAATAGTATTTCCACTAACTGAGGTATACTTAATAAGTTCATCCCCAATCTTAAGATAACCTGGGTTAGTAGTACCAACACCTACATTTTCAAATGATGTAAATGCTGCTCCCGCACTAACTGTAATATCACTAGTACTATCTCTTCCATAAGAAGCAGGAATAATAGTTGGAGCAATATCACTTACAATGCCATCAATCTTAACAAGGTTATTAGATTCATGCATAGCATGATTCCTATGACGAACATGAACTGTCTTACCATCATAGAATGGATCTATATCAACTTGTCCATTAAGAATAGTTACGTTAGAACCTGAACCATTAATTTCAGATCTAATACCAGTATTAGTAACATATGTCATACTAGCACCAGCAGCAACAAAATCACCCTGGACGTTATCTAAGAATAAAGTATTAGTGAATCCAATAGCAACAACGGATAAGTGTGCTCCTGTTCCTATACCATTCATAGCAGCAGTTGGTATACCAACTGTATCACCAACCTTATAACCTCTACCACCATCAGTTACACTAACAAGTCCAACTAATCCTGCTTTATCATTAGGATCCTGATATACAGAACCAGCAGTACCTACTTGAACAGTAACTACCATTCCAGTACCACCACCAGTAATTGTATATGGTTGAATATTTTCTGTAGTTGCAACAGTATATCCAGTACCTGGACTTATGGATCGTAGAGATAATGTAGAACCACTACTTACGACTGAACCACCGATGGCAATTATATTTCCAACCCCTCCAGATATACCAGATCCTGTTTGAGCAATAGAAACCCCAGTAGCAATACCAAGACTGTCAATAGTATCTGCTATTGAAGAAGTTAATCCTAATGTAACTCTCTTAGATAGTGCTCTAATTGGATTTGAATTTAATTCAACAAGTTCATTATTTCCAACTCCTAACTGAGGATTATAGAAATTAACTGTTCCTGTAGTTCCAGCAGTGAATTCTGCTTTGTTAATAGTAAACTTAAGATCTTCAAATTGAGAAGCACTCCATGTAGAAGCATTCTGAGACTTAAACAAGGAACCCAAATATGGTTGCTGAGTAATAAGTATCTTCTGTGATTCTCCTAAACCAGCAGTAGAAATGTCTTCTTCACCAAGTCTAGATATCCAAACATTATATTCTGTTGATGGTGAGATAACAACCAAAGCATACTCTCCACCACCCTCAAGATATACTGGTGAATCAAATGTAAATCTTGTAGCAGCAGAAGCATCTGTTGATACTGTAATATCAGAAGAAGCTACATCTTTCTTACTGAATGGTATAATAGTAGTAGTTGGATAACCTGTATCTACCGTCCTAACTTCAACACCACAAGGTAGTTCATCATCCTTAGTAGAGAAGAATAAATCTACACTTGTAAGGAAGCACCCATTTGGTTCTGGTACAGTAAATGTTTGTGCTAAAGGATCACTCCATCTAGTAATAACTCTCTGCTCAACTTGCATAGTAGTATCACTAAGCACCGCTGTATCTCTTCTACCAACTTCTCTTCTTTGAACGTTAGTAAGAGCTCTATTATCAGTTAAATCTTCAGTTACAATATCAGCATTCCTTGTATTGATAATTGTCTCCTGAAGTGTTTCAATAACACCTGAAGACTCATAATTTTTCTCTACTGCAGTAGTAAGAGTTCCTGGAATGAGAGAATTAACCGCAGATGAACTAAAGCGAAGACTCTTATTACCAGAAGTAAACTGTGGGTTTTCTGCAATAGATGAATCAGGAATAAAGAAGGAACCGATTAAAGTACCAACATTATCACTAACAAGACGAGTAGTGGTAATAGTTGCCTGAGCACCACTTGTCTGCCCTCTCAGAGTCATTGAACCATTAATAAAGCCATAGTAATCACCTTGTGGCTGATTCTGCAGACTGAAAGTATCTACATTAAGAAGTCCTGCAGTTGAAGTATAAACAGCAGATATGCCTTCTTCATCATTATATGGGTTAACTGTATAAGTGTCAGATGGTGCATTATATGGCCCATACTTATGATTTGGTGAAGCAACTCTAAACTGAATATAAGGTGTAGATGCTGTTCTTGCACCTTCATCTAGAATAGAAGGAGTTGCAATAACTGTCTCACCTATTTGGAAAGTACCATTTGTCATGGTTACTTCTAGTAGTTTAGGGAAACAGAACTTAGCAACATCTTCTCCTTCGAAGAATGGGAATAGTTGAGTTCTTGGTTTAACGTTCCTAATTACAAATTCAATATTACGTGAACGCATAAACGGCAAATTATCCCGTTCAACAACACGATCACCTAAAGACTCTGAATCAATTCTCTCTACAACTCTAGTAGCAAGTCCAGTTCTGGACTGGTTGGTAGTAGTTGTTGTTTCTTGATTAGTTACTTCAACCTGGATTTCACGAGCACCAACTGTTACCCATCTTGTAAAGGATTGACTTGGACGTCCAAATCCACGGTTACCAGCAATATCAATTGTTCTAGGAACATTTCCTGTTCTTTCTGTTCTGGTAGTCTGAGTAACAGTTGTTGCTACATCAACACCAATCCAATCGGTTTGCCATGCATTCCAAACTGTAGAAACAAGTCCTGTATTCTCATCAGCACCCATTTCAGCAATAGTGTCTTCATAGTCACCTTCGATGTTTACATTACGAGCATCAATTCTTCTTGTATCAACCCAGACATCTGAAGATGGATTTAATTCCATATTTCCACGCCAGAATATTACAGCGAATGGTTGAACATTCTCTGTTCTGGAGGCATAAACATTCTTAACCAATACAGTTTCAGTATAATCAAGAGTAACTAAATCACCTGTTTTACGACATCCACTACCAACCAAATCTGTTGCAAAATCATAATCCTGGGCAGGATCAGCATCTTGTCCAATACCAATAATTGAATTAGTTCCTAATAAAATATCAACTGCGGTTGTATAGTGAGAAGGACGTAATTCTCCAAGATTCTTATCAATGGAAGCCTTATAATCAGGATCCATCTTACTAGATGCTGTAAGTGACTTAAAGTTATCAACTAAGAAACCGCACTTAAATCTGTCTAATCCATCTGCATCTTTGATGGACATATTCTTAGTATCACTTTCCAACATGGAAAGAGCAGTATAATACTCAAGATTCTTAACTCTCTGATCAATTCTACCAATATCGGACATCCGATATCTCTTATAATTCTTGAGAAGAGTCTTAACTTGATCTGCTTCGTAAGTATATGCAGGAATGTATATGGTTCCAATATCTAAAGCACCACTAACTGCCGCTGGAGGTACTGGATTATCAGCAGCAACTCCCATCTGAACTTGGAAAGAACCATTAGTTGTTAAGAAAAGTCTATCAATTCTTCCAAGATAATATGAATAAGTAAGAATTAAAGTCTCATCATCAGAAAGAATATTAGGAGCACTTTGTCCAGTTCCAGTAAATTCTCTTGAATCAAATTCAAATGGTGATTTTGTAGCAGAAGTAGGATCATATGTTGATACTCTAGGACGTATATCAATATAATCAGTTAATCTATCTGTAAGGTTTATATCAAGATAGAATATATCATTATCATACCTTTCAGCATCATAACTCTTAATGCTAAAGATATCTCCTTCATCCGATGATGGAACAGTATAATATTGATAAACAATCTTTAACCTTCCAGTTGGTTCTCCTTCATTATTCTTTCTAATGATTCTACCATAATCATAGAATGAAGGGCGTTGGCCAGTATCAACTGTATACTTATTAAGTATATCTCTATCACCAATTGTAAATGCAGTTACTGTTCCCTGAACTCCTGATTCTTGGAAAGTAGCAACATCACCAATTTGGAATTGAGCACCATTGCGATAAGAAATACCAATTTGAGTTGCATTTGTTATTTCAACTACGACAGCAACAGAACCGTTAGAAGAAATAATTTCCTCACCAACTGTTAAATCTGCAGTTGTTCCATTTGGTCCTGATAATGATGTCATCGTAATCGATGGCAAATCAGGATCCGTCATATCATTGGATTCATAAACTCCCAGAACCCTAACAACATCTGGAACATTCAAACAAATCTCTTCATCTTCAACACGTGTTCCATAAAGATTACTGTATGTTAATCCATTTTGAAGACTTTGAGTTGAAGTACCAGAACCAACTTTATTAGATCTGGTTATAATTGTATTATTAACGTTAAATCTTTTCTCTTTAGAAGATGGATTATTCTTTTTAAGAGTAACATCGACTCTTGTTTGAGTATCTGCTGCAACATTTAAGTTAAAGAAACTCAAAGTTTTACTATCAGCACTAATTTCTATTTGTCCAGCAGTAAGAGGTTCATGAGAACCGTCTCCATAAGAAATTACATACCTTTCAGGTGTAAACGGTAAGTATGTAAAATCTTCACCAATGCTAAATTGAGATGCAGCAATTTGATTACCTGCTACTGTAACATTCTGGAATTGTTTCTTAACTACTAAGTGAGAATTAAGTATATCAATATCACTAATATTACTATTAGGTAATTTTGTAATAAAAGAATTGCCATCCTTAACTCTAGCATCAAGAGAACGTATCTTTAAACCAGTAGTTACAACATCATTTACTCCAGGAAGTTGTCCATTATAAACACCAGATACTGATGTAGCAGCGGCTACAGTAATACTATTACCATCAGCAGCAACAGCAGTAACCTTGTTTAAACTAGTATCAGTAGTAGTTCCACCATATGAAACATAATTACCAGCAGTTACAATACCAGCAAAATTATTACCTGGACTTGTTATAGTTGATATTCCTTGATTTCCTGGAGTAATTGTAAATGTTGGATTACCACCAAGGAAAGTAGATGCCTTAGGTGTAACAGAATGTTGTAATTTAAAATCAGCATTAAATGTCTGTCCAACACCAGGATTGGAATAAACAGAGAATACATCATTCAAACCATAATCTGTAATGGTTTTAATTACAGGTCCAACATCATTACCATTAACTTTAAAGGATTCATCTTTAACAAATTGGCCAGTAGTGCAATAAAGCCTGATTCCTGGTGGATCATCGGTATCAGCCACAGACTGCACCACATACCCCTCAGCGCCGCTAGAATCGCCCGTAATACGAGCAGGGACGGAAATATTGATACCTGTGCTAATACCTAGAACGGTGACCGTTTGAATGTCAAATAGACGTAGATCCCATTCATTTTCATCTTGAAGTGTTGTACGAAGATTTACTGATTCTGCAGAAAAATTATATACCTTTGCTTTACCAATTTCGGTACCGGCAGCAGTTGCAGTTGTAACACCAATTCTTTCACTTCTAAGTGAAACATATGCAGTAGTTCCTAACCCAACATTAGGAGTACCATATGCTCTATTAACAATAAATTGAGTACCAGTATTATAATCTATACCAACATCTTTTACTTCCTTTGTTGTTCTTGCTTTAGGAACATCAAGATTTGTATTGGCAATTGTCTCAACATCATATCCACGAACATATGCTTTACCAGGACTAATCTGATAAACCATCAAATCACTAGATGGAGTATTACCATCTGATGTAGTCTGACCAGGTAAATATATTCCTTTATTACCTTTTCTATTGTTTAAGGATTCTTTAGCTTTAAGTCTAAAAGGTTTTACATAATAGTTACCAGATTCATCAAATGTTCTTTTTGCTAAAGCATCTCTAATTAAAGAATGTTGAGCGTCGTCTTGGAAAAATTCCTTTTCGCCATCAACCAGACGCATAATTTCAACAAAATTCTCATCATTAAGTTCATCAATATCTTTCTTTGCTAAAACAGCAGATATTTTAAGTCTGTCTGCACCAGGAGCAGCAAAATTGCTAAATCCTTTAGCATTATCATATAAAGCTGAATCAGCACCAGCAGTTATAATTTCTTCTACTACACTTAATCCTATTCTATAAGATGGTGTATTTGTATATTGATCAAGAATAAGTGTCTGTTTTGCAACTCTTACAAAATTACCCCTTAAGAAATAAACACCTTCTGTAATCTGAACTGCACATCCAGTTCCTGTAGCGCCAGAAGGAATAGCATTTGCAAACCCTTCATTGGATGCAATGGCAGTATTTGCATATGTTATAGATGCTAATGTTAAAAGTGTTTCACCATCTTGGAAAAATTGGCCACTAAAAGTCGTAGAAGACTTCTCATATTGAACATAAAATGTTAAATTACCATTATCTGACTCTGCTTCAGTAATATAATCAACAACTTTAGCTGTAACTCCTGAAGTTTCTCCTTTAATTCTCTTACCAATTAACTTATCAGCATAAAAAGAAACCGGAATACCAAAATATGCTGCTTCAACCTGAACAGCATAATAATCACTTTGATAAGAAAGTTGTCCAGGAATGACTTTAGAACCTTCCCTGAAGATATGATCACCAAACTTTTCAATTTGATTTTGAAGTATTGATTGTAATCCCGTTAATTCCCTAGCCTGAACTGGATAACCAGGCTTGAATAGCACCTTATGAAAATCATTTGCCGCATCAAAATCGTCAAAATACGGACTAACGTTTAGGTTCGTTTCCTGTGACATGTTTTAGAACTCTACGATGATTTTGATGTCTTCTTTTTGATTAGTGGATCTAGTGATAGATGCCCTATTATCAACGTATATAATGTCTCCAGAGTATTTTTTAACTTCTGGTGGAGAAACCCCTTCAGTAAAGGTCTGTCCAAGATTATACGTCTTATTATTTATTACAGTGGTTATACCACTATAGTCCAAATCAATATTCAAATCAACAGAACCACCACTAATAATAGTAGTTCCTCCTGTTCCTGGATTTGCTACAAAATCATGTAATTCAAATCCATACTCTGGATTAGTCTTAGCAACACCTGCAGTAGTATATCCTGCTAGAGCACTAGACTGCCAGAACTTCAAAACTCTTGTTGTAGCATTCCATGATACAACTTGTCCCACTGCTGTAGAACCAACACCAACTGTTTGACGAACTCTAGCATCTGCAGTAAATGTTGCTGCTGTTACACCAGCACCAGTCAATCTTAAAGCATAAACTGCACTTGCTTGAGTTGAAGTAATTATAGTAGAAGAATCAGTTTCTTCTGGATTCTTAACAAGTCCAACTCTTGCGAACTGCTGTCCTGTTACAAAGTCTGGGTTTGAATCATCATTCTCAATACGAGAGTAAACTAGAACCCTAGTTGCACCCAATTCACGATAAATGTTTGCACCATGTCCTCCCTGTGGAGGAATAATAACATTAAAAACAGCATCAGTACTACCAGCAGTATTAGTAATACCAGCAGATTCTAAATCGACTGTTCCATATGTGTATCCATCACCACCTTGTGTAACACTAACTGTTTCAAGTTGTCCAGCAGCATTAACTGTTACAGAGCATTTGGCGTTATTACCATTTCCATTAACAGGAACATTGGTATATGTTGCAGCATTACCATAACCAGCACCTCTATTTGTAATAACGATATTCTTTAAGAGGTTTCCTGAAAGAGCAGCATTACCTCTTACAGCAGTAATATTTGCATTAGTAGTAGTTAACCAATCATCAGGAACTGGGATGAAATTAGTTGATTCAAATTTAACAAGATCTCCTGGGTTAATAGTATAGAGATACTTCCAAAGATAACCATCACCACTAGTACCAGCAGCTTTTGGTTCCAAATCTGTGTGAAGAGGTTCATCAAGAGACGGTTTACCTAGTAAGTTATCTGGGTCGTAACCATTAGCAATACAGATGTAAACTCTATAATCACTATTCATTACATAATAATTTGCACCATATAAATTAGATGCACCAGTTTGTCCAGCAGTCTTACTTCTACTATAATCGTCCCTATAATAATCGTACGTTGTACCAGATGTCCAACTTAATTTTCTTATAACTCTTTTTACATCTCCAGCATTGATTTTCTTCAATGCTAACATAGTATCCCAATATCTATTTTCTTGATTAAAAGAATCCTTAGGATCAGGTACATTAGTATCCCAATCTGACTGAACATCAGAAGCATTGGGAAGATTAATAAAACTATAATAACTATTAGTAGTCGTCGTAATGCCTGCTGCGAAATTAGCGGCATTCAAGACCCTCAATTGATCTGTTATAATAGCAGACATTTTTAGACTTTTTTTCTTTATTTAGTAAGAACGTTTAACGTTTTTGATTCTTCTAATTACAGGAGCAGTTGATAACCCTGTAATGCCATCACTAGTAACCACACTAAATGAACCAGCATCACTATCTCTAGTAACTCCGGTTAATTTACCGAAACTATATTCTCCATAATGTGAGCTAGAACCAAATGATATATTGTCAGTAGAAGAAACACTAACAGTCACTTGAATAAGTGTTGTAGCACCTACTCCAGTACCTAAAGCACTAGTGACACCAACATATGTACTTATACCTCCTGGGACATCAGTTACTGCGTATCCCACAGTTTGAGCACGATATATGTTATTTAAGAAGGAAGTTCCAATACCAACTGTGCTCGTACCATCTGCATCTTCGTAAGAAGTAACACCATCACCTTCATTAGTATTAAAGACATAGAAGAAATCTCCTGCTTCTATTTGAGTTACTGTAACAGCAGTACCAACTAATGATGGTTCTCTCATCATATCATTAACCATAATATCAAATACAAGTCCAGTTGTTGCACTTCCAACAGTTGTTGCAGCAACACCGGTAATATAACCAAAATCACCAGTCATTACAGGAGTACCAAGAGTATCTGCAAGTCCTGTAGGTTGTCCAATAAGAACCATAGGAACAGATGTATTAGTATATCCTGCACCTGCATTATCAACTGTTAATGCACTAACTGTTCCAGCAGCACTTACAGTTGCACTAGCAGTTGAAAGTGTAGTTACACCAAAGTAAGTACTAATAGAAACAGTAGGTGCAATAGTATATCCCATACCTGTTGCAGTCAAATCAAGACTTATAGTTCCAGTATCAGAAACAATCGCAGTGGCAGCAGCAGCAATCTTAGGCCCATCTTCATCAACAATATTCAAATTCAATTCAGCACCTGTATATCCTTCCTGACTATCATCAAATAGCGGCCGGATACTCTGAACAAATATCGTAGTAGATGCTATACCAACATTCTGTATTATTCTAGTAACAGGAGTAATCACCGATTCATCAATAATCCTTCCCTTAGAAACATACACACCATCAACTACTATATCAGATTTTTGCTTACTCCAACTTATAGGACGCTCAAGATCAGTATTAGTAGTAATACCAGGTCCAAAATACTGAACTGTTTTAAATTTATCAGAAGTTTGAATACCACTAACAATACGCTCAGTTTGATCTAATCCAAATGTAACAGATCTAACAGCTTCATCACGAAGACGTACTTTATCACCCTTTTTAATAGTTTCAACAATATCAACAAACACAGAGTCTGCTGCAGAACCTTTAAAGTAATAAGCCTTTAAAGTATCGCCTTCTTTAGGTGCTTCAAGGAAATCAATAACACTACCACCCTTAAATTCATAAGAAACTCCAGGATCTTGTAAAATATCATTAATGAAGAGAATTAAGTTGTCCTGAATTCTAATTGGAGAACCTTTAGCAGATCTAAGTGAAACAGGAACTCCTGACTTAGTAATAGTGAAAGATTTAGTAACACTATTAAAGAATGGACTAAAATCGTCCAAAACTTCTAATTGTCCAAATGTCCAACCAGTGAAACTATCATCATGAACAGATTCAACAATAACTTGGAAATCCTTAAAGTTTGCAGAAGTTCCAGTTGTTGGTATTCCAGCAAAGTTTGCTGTATTAGCAGGAACGGTTAATACATCTCCAACTGCATAATTACGTCCAGTATTCTTAACTTTAAACTGAATTACGCTATTACCCAATCCAACTGTTATATCAGCAGTTGCATTAACCCCATTTGTCGTAGAACCACCTGCTGCGACTAAAGGAATATTCTCATATCCTGTAGGTGCGTCAATAAAGACTTTAGGTGGATTTGTAAAGGTATATCCAGCAGCAACTCCATTTGTAACACCAATACTTACAATATAACCATTTTCAACAACAGCAGTACCAATAGAGACTATATTAGGATATCCAGTAGCACCAGAAGTTCCAACACCAACAAATACTGTTTGAATACCAATTCTATAACCACTTCCACTATTTCCAATGGATATTGAAGAAACAGTACCTAATCCTGAAATATTAGCTGTACCACCAGCAGAAACTAATGGTTGATACCCCATTCCTTCAGAAGAACCAACATTAACAAGAACACCACCTCTAGGAATCGTTCCAACGTTTAAATCGTCAGTTACAGAAGAAGCTGTTCCGGTAAATGTAATATCAGTCTGAGTACCACTCTCCAACAATGTATAATCAACATCTGGACCTTGGAAAATCTCATTTAATAGAATTACACCATTATTAGTTGAGAATCCAGTAATATTTGCAGAATCCTGTGTTAAAGTAAATGTTTTACCTACACCAGTAAAATCTTTAGAAAGTGAATCAAACAAATAGTTGTCTTCATAAGCAACTGTATCACCTTCTTCCGCTGTTCTAATAAAGACTCTTCCTTGGAAGGTAGAACGAGTTGTTAGTCCAGCAATACCTTCTTCACCATAAGGAGGTTCTACAAAGTTAAGTGAATTACCCAGAATAGTATAATTTCCATCATATTTGGTAATAACAGCACCATTTGTATGAATACCACCATCACTTCCCAACCAAGCTCTATCAACGAGTAATTGATCCGCAAGTACATAACCTGTGGACTTAACTCTCATAAATTCTTCATCAATCTTGATTAAATCACCACCAACCATAGATCCAATACCAGTTATCTGGCAGTTAACTTGAGTAGCATTCATTGTGCTAACCAAACCAACCGTAACACCAGTAGAGACGATAGGTGACTGAATATTGTTATCAAGAGCAATTAATGCTTTAGTATTCTGCTTATGGCATGTGAGGGTGTGACTATTACCTGTTCCAACAGTGGTAAATCCAAGAGTTGTTGGAGGAGTAGCAAGAGCATCAGATGCAGTAGGTGACAATCTAATTAAATCTTCACTAATCTTTACTGCATAAATGGTAGTTCCAATAACCCCACCAGATGTCTGAATACCTGTTCCATCATATGCATATGTTAATTTCTCACCTGTAATCAAGAAATGATCTGGTATTTGAAGAGTATTTGCATTAATATCAACAACTGAAGTGTCTTCCTCAGGATCCCACACTTTCTTAAAGATTGGCCTGTTTCTGTGAGTAAGATTAAAGTTACGTTTAACAACGGCAAGAGTACCAGAATAAGTACCTTCTCCACAACGTAATTGTCCTATTGAATTTTCTGTTCCTATTCCAATAGTAGTAATACCAACAGAACTTCTTTGATTCTCTACAGTTTTACCATATGCTCTAACCTTAGTAGCAATACTAGCGTTAGGAGTAAAGTAAAGAACAAAATCACCACCAGAATATCCCGCACCAACTGTACCTAATCCAGCAGGTTCGATATTAGGATCATCCGAGTATGATAACACTTCTCCATAACCAGTATAGTAAGTTGTTGCTTCTATACCATCACTAGATTGAGAAAGTAGATATTCTGTTATTGAAGACTTATTATTCGTTGTATCTTCAACACTAACAATAAATGAAGCACCTTCATATTCGGTACTTGTAAATCCACAAATAGCATGCTGTCCAGGAGTACCAGATGCAGAAATAGATGTATAGAAGGATTCCATCATACCTTCTAATAATGTAGTTGTACCAACACCAGTTGCAGTTGCACTTAATTCAGTATCAACAATTTTAACTGCACATACAGTATCAATACCAGCATTTGGAGTAAAGTTAAGATTAACTTGTGTTCCTCCTGTTTCTACACCAAATGTTCCAATTTGTCCACCAGTACAGAATTCACCATACTCAATCCATCCAGTACCAGAATCACCATTTTGTCTATCATGAATAATACTAATTTCATTGAATTGATGTGTACTAATACCATCAGTTGTCTGAGTAACTTCAACAATTAATTTATTACCAGCAGAACCAGATGTACTAATTCCATATACAGACTTAGCTGCTCCAACAGCAGTAGTGGTTGTAATTCCAGTAATTGTAACCAGATCACCTATAGATGTTGAACCAAACCCAACTTGACCACCTGTTTGTATTCCTGTCCAATTATTAATATCTAAAGAAATAAAGTCAATTACATAATTGTTTAATTCATACTTAGTAGGATGGAAAGAAACATTTCCATAAGCACCACTGAAATTGAAATCAAATGATCCTAAGTACCCTTGACTATCAATACTATACTGTTGAATATATGAATTAGTTCCATCATTTACAAGGTTAAAGAAACCTGTTTGAGTTTCTCCAGTATAACGAGTATCTTTGATATGATAAAAATATCTATTACTTGTAAATAATTGTTTTGTTACAGAATCAAATACCTCAAATGGGTCAGTTCTAGGCCTACTAGAGAACAAATCACCCACATCATCAATTGATAGAACTCTATTAGTTCTTGCTTCCTCATAGTCAGTAAGAATTTTATTTTCTAAAACAATTTCTTTTGAAATAGTTATCTGATTTGCAGTACTGATACCAGCAACTTCAACACTTAACTCAGTAGCTAAATCATAATCTAAAATTGTGTTTACATCACTTACTGATGATAAATCAACTGTTAACGATACCTCTTGATTAGAACCAGCATTAGCAGCTGCAGCACCTATACCTGGAGAAGGGAACCCTGAACCAGTAGTACCATAGGAACCATCACCTTGTTGATCGGCATCAGCAGGTCTACCATCAAATGATTCAACCTCCATATCAGAGAATTTCTTAAATCCACTAGTATGAGTTAATTCACTAACTACATCTTTCCAATCAGCATACTGAATTGGTGACTTAATTGAATAAGCAAATGACTGATAATAATCATTATCAGCAATTCTTTGTCCAGAATCATTAAGGAATCCAGTATCTTGTTGGAATCCCTTTTTCTGTTCTACTAAAGGTCCAACATCAAAAGTAGATTCAAATGATTCAACTGATTGAATAAAACCGACTTGATTTGATGAATCTCCTTCAATCTGCTTACCAGCTTCAAATACATCACTAGTAGCAACTCTAAGAGTGTTATTATTTCTATTCCATCCAATTACAGTACCAGTTTTTGTACCTGTAAGAGTTTCTTGAGTGATTTTCTCTTTAATATTAAAATCACCTTTTCTAGTGACTGGTGTAAATCCAGGAAAATGTTTTTCTGGTATTACACGTCCAGCAGAATTATCTGGACTAAATTCTCCAGGATTATCATTTTCTAGTATAAAGGTAACTGTTGGATTTGCTCCACCAAAATTCGGAGTAACAGAATTGAGAGTAAAGAGGTTATAATTGTATTCACTTGAATTATATCCAAATCCAGTAGTAGCAATACCAACACCTTCAACTAAAACCTTGTCTCCAACAGCAAAGGGGAAATCTTGTCCTGCTGAGAAATCAGTATCAAGAGTAAGTTCAACAGTTGCAGTTGTAGTTGTAAATCCAACAGTTTCAATACCAACACCATTAGTATTATGAATAGGTATTATGGTTGGTTTTGGATCTTGCAGTCTCTTAGTATTCTCCTCAATAATAACACTAGAAACACCTACAGAACCACTAATTTCTGTCTTTATTTCCATCTCCGTAAGAATCTTATCACTTACCCTATCTTTAACAATCAATTTTGGTGGAATGGAATAATTCTTTCCTCCTGAGCTTAATCCAATATGATCTAAAGTTCTAAACCTATCAATTTTAAAGAGACTTGGTAATGCTCCTGTTGGACGTAATGTTTGATCGTATGGTAATTCAAAACCAGGATTAGTAATTTGAGTTGTCTTAACTTTTCCAATACTATCACTTTCAACTCTTAATAAAGCACCATTACCATAAGTTGTTGATGCAGTACCAGTATATTTTCTACTAATAGTAGATATTCCAGGAATACTCTTATATCCTTGTCCCTTATTGGTTATCTTAATATCTGCAATTGGTCCTAGAGCACCTTCAGAAGATGTTTCATAAGACATCTTAGAGGTAACATCAGTATAAGAAGCACACTCTGGTTCATTTGGAACATTATAAGTAAATGTTGTTGAACCTAATGAGGATATTTTAAAATTACCATCATAAAGAGAATCAACTAATTTAATAGTGTTATGATTCTTAACAGTTTTATCAGTAATAATTTCTGATTGAACCGTTGTAATTCGATCTGGATTTACTGGTGTTAAGGAATAATAAAGAAGTTCTGGAGTTTTATTATTTGTCTGTAAAAATACTTTACCTCCTGCAATACCTACATTACCACTAGCAGTAACATCAAATTGATCTGCTGTTGAAGTAAGGTACTCATGCTTAAAGTCTTGATCTCTAAAGAACTTAACTGAGAATGCTGAATAAGTTGTTCCGCCAGAAACATTACCTAAAGAACTATCACCAACATTTAATTCTAATTTCTGCCCTCTTGTTAAACTAATAAGGGGATTAACAGGATAAAGATAATTCGTTACAGAACCACCTGTAGAACCTAAAGATACTGCAAGTGGATATTGAATAGTAGAATTATAAGAATTAGATGCTAATCTAATTGTATTACTATCATCTTTAATTACATAATAAGCAGTACTAGTAGTTAAACCAGTAGGTCCAGAAGTTGATTCAAATATAACTTGTTCACCAGTATTAAATCCATGATTTGTAATGGTAATTTTATTAGAAGTAATATTAATATTATCTGGACCAAAAGATCCCATTCCTACTGTTACTTTTCTATTATAATCATTGTACTGAACAGCATAAGCAGAACTAATACCAGGTAATACATCTAAAAATACAGTATCACCAACTCCAAGTCCATGAGCAGTTGTTGCAGTTGCTGTAACAACTACTTTTTCTAAAATACCAGTAAGTTGAGTATCTGTAGTGGTTAATTGATGTGTTACTCCTGTTCCAACAGAATGGAAATAAAGCTGTTCTGCTACGGTAGCACCAGTACCAACAAATATCCCAGTAGAACCCATACCAACTGGCATGGATGTTACACCAACTAAATCTCTTCCAAGATTTAATGCAAAAACTTCACTAGGCAAACTAAAGTTATTAATACCCTCTGTAGATACAGAAACTGCTGTTCCTCCACCAGAAGAGTAAGTTAGTTTTTGTCCGGTAGTAAATTTATGTTCTGGTATATAAATTGATCTTGTAGGGATGGCAAGAGAAGTTCCAACTCCAACTGCTGAACCAGGAGCCTCAACATATATCGTACTATTAATACCAACACCAGAAGTAGTACCAAGTCCTACAACTTCTAAAGGATCAAAATAAACACTTCTTTGTAATTTAATTTCAGTATCTGTTTTTACGCCAATATTAATGGTAAGAGCACGTGGTTTCTCTTCAATAATAGAACCTTGTGTATGAGCAGTTCCCGTATGGATAGTTTGAGCTGCTCCAACATTATATTCTCTAAGTACTCTAACTCTTGAATTATCTTTATCTACATTGAGTACTAATAATTGTTCTGTAGAGATTCCAATAACATCATCTGTATGAAGAAGACTTACATCTCCATTAATAGGTAAGAAAGTAACAATTCCAGTTGTTCCAGTACTACCAATACCAGTAGCAACCTTAAACATAGAAGTGTTTACACCAATAGTATAAACTCCATCAAGATTAATAATGGACTGAGAAGATATACCAGAAACTCCAATAAAATCGCCATTCTTAAAGTCATGTGGTTTTAATGTTCTAGCACGAATAGTCCTTTTATCTTCTAGAACTTCAAAGGTAACATTTTCCTTCTTGGTAGTAGAAGAAGCTATTTTAACAATATCCTTTCCTTTGATTTTACTTACTTTAGCAGAACCATTGATTCCACCTGTTTCTGAATTATCAAACTTAATTCTATCACCAACTTTATAATCATAACCACCACTTTCAATAACAACAGAATCAATTCTTCCAGGTTCTGCATAAACTATGTCTGCAAAGTCATCAATACTCTTGTCAGGACGTGCAACGTACTCATAATTACTAGCAGTAAAGGAAAGTTTATATGGATAAATGTTTCTTACATATCCACCTTTATCCAGATCAACTTTATCTGTAGTTGAGTCAGGACTGAAATTATAAGAATCTGGTTTAGACTTAAATGCTTCTCCTACAGCATATGGGAAAACTGGAGTGAAATACTTGTCAAATGTGGCATCTTGCTGCGAAGAACTATCAATCGTAGCAAAGTATGCATATGTACCTTCTGGATAATCAGGAGTCTTACAAAAACGCCCATTATACTTGTCTAAGTCACCTTTATTAGTAAACGCATAATCATTAGTAAATGAACCCAATTCCCAGTCACCAACGCTAGGACCAAGAGTTCTAGTTGCATTAAGTTCATAACCAGGAACCATTCTCCTAATAACACCACCACTTATAGTATCAAAACCATATGGGCCATAAATTGGGTTTCCATCATAAGCAAATCCTAAAATTGGCGAATGATTCTCAGAAACTTCTTCTGCATTTTCATATTCTAAATCATATGTACCATAATCTTTTTTTCCATCTAATTTCAAGGAAGGGAGCATTTCCCTTAATTTTCTAGGAGCATATAAGTGTGTAAATTGTGATCCAAAATCCGCACTACTAACTTCCATGAAACCATCATCAAGTTTGATGAGTTTCTTATAACGTTTCACATTATCAAGTTCCCATCTATTAACCTTAGGATCAACCACAGGTGCTTTACCAGCGGCATCTACAGCAGTCTCTACGCTTAAGAAAGATCTATCAGTAACAAATCCAACACCACCATTAACAACGTTAACAGAGGTGACTACACCGTCTGTTATGACAGGAGTTAAGGTAGCATAAGTACCAATACCAGACGTAATGATTTCAGGTGGAGAATTATATCCTGTACCACCTCTAGTAACAATAACCTGTTCAATTGCACCATCTCTTACAACTGGACGAAGTTCAGCACCAGAACCAGCAAGTAAATCAACACTTGGTGCTCTATTATAATTTACAATTGAGGAGTTACCATATCCAGTACCATTTTGTGTTAAATCAACAGAAGTTACTTCTCCCCTAACAACAGGAATCATAGTTGCATGATAACTGCCCAAAGAAGTATTAACTCCCAATTCACCACTAATAGAAACTGAAATTGGTTGATAATTGAAGATATGAGTTCCTACCCCAATCCCATTAAATTTAACATAAGTTCCATTATCATATGATTCTGTTAAAGTCCCTCCTACACCAGCAAGAGCAACTCTAAAAGAGTCATTATTAACAACAATAGCTTTATATTGGGATGTGGTTACTAATCCACTAATTACAGTACCAGTTGTATCATAAGTTAAAATTTCTCCATCTGCATAACCATGATTCTTAATATTAATAGTATTATTAGCAGTATTAATTCCTGTAGGAATAACAGTCCGTTTTTTAAACTCATAACCACTTCCAGGATTGGTTATAAAGATTTTATCAACAACATTCTTCTTTTTAACACTTTCAAACTTTTGAGTACCTGATCCTTTGTCAGAAAGGTCTACAGTATTAATTCCAGCAATAGCATCATCAAAATGAGAGTGTAATGTAATAGTTGTATTATCAGTAAGCCCTACAAAATAAATTGCACCATCACCAAGACTAGTTGTTCCAGTTCCAACAGCAGTACCATTGTTTTGACGATAGAAAACTCTTTCACCATTATTAAAGAGGTGATAGGTTGTAAATCCAACTGTATTATCAGAAGTATTAATACCAACTTGTACGTCAAGAGTAGGAGCATGAACTCCCTGTCTCATTTTAGTTTCTGCAGTTGCTCCTTTCCCATTACCACCAGAAATATTAATCTGAGGTTGCTCTAAGTAATCAAAACCAGAATAAGTTACATCAATTCTTTCAAATGAACCTTTTACATTAACATGCCCAGTTGCACCAACACCAGTATTGTCACTAATAAGTAATTCTGGTGGATTAATGACATCATGTCCACTACCACCTTGTAATACTTTAACTTCTTCTAATTCACCATAGTAAATTGCATCTCTAGATTTATAATTAGCAAGTTCTACTCCATTTACAAACATACCTGTTTTTTCACCAGGAACAGTTGTAAATTCTTCTCCAGAAGAATCGAAAACTGGTTCAGAAAATCTTCTTAAAAGTCTTTGTGCATCTAATGCTTTGTCTTTAAGTCTACTAGCAAATTGATGTGTAGTAATACCAGCAGCATTACCAGTCATATCAATGAATTTACCAGCATCAATGTTTGCGCGAGAATATGCTAACTTAAATGATTGGTCATCAACCTTATATGCAAAATAAGAACCTTTAGTTAAAGGAGAAATTGTTTTTGCCGTTGTAGAAGTTGAAACTACACCATCAATTAAATCTGAAGTAGTTACAGTACCAGGAACATAATAAACCTCATCACCAGTAATAAAATCATGACTTCTAGAAGTAGATATAGTTTCACCAGAAAAATTAGCGGCAATCTTAACTTCTATTCCTCTTAAATCAGCATTAAGTTGCTGGTTAGCATAATATGGAATAGATGGTGATGCAACATAAGTTTGATGCTTTGATTCACCTTCAATAATATCATGTGGAGCAGCACTATGCTTGGGCCCCACCATTTTCACACCATTATGTGTATGATATGGACCAGCATATGGAACACCACTTACAATACCAACTACATTTAAATCATAAGCATTAAGTACATCAGCACTAAATGTATAAGTTGGTTGCTTAACAGCAGGAAGAACTTCTGCTTTAAGAAGCTCTTTTCTTCCTTTAAACGTTGAAGATAAGTCTATATACCCCAATCCACTAAGAGTGGCAATCTTGTTAGAAGGTACGTCAATAACAGTACCTTCAGTTTCTGCATTAGTTACTTGATCAATTAAAGTTACTTTATCACCAAGATATAATAAATGAACTTCTGGACAAGTAATTTTAATATTACCATTACCAATATCATCAACTTTATCAATATTAAAAAGATTGGTTACATTATAAATCCATTCAGTAAAAGTTTTATCTTTATCTTTTAATACGCCTAAATTTTGAACATCAATTAAATCTCCAGCGACCATCTGTTTAGATGCTCCAGGAATTATAAAATCTGAAATAACTCCTGTTATTCTTACAGTTATCTTATTACCATCATTGTCATATCCGTAAATACTAGACTTTAAACGAATTAAAGTATTTTTAGTAATAGCAGCGGTATTACCGGAAAGTCCTAAAAATTGTGTTGTTGTTTTACTAGTATAAGTAACTTCTTTTGAATCAATAATTATAGTTCCCGATGCAGGGAATCCTATTGTAGAATCAACATATATTGTATTTTCATTAGCAATTACATTACTTACAGTTTTAGTAGTTGGTGTAATACTAAACTTACCGTAAATAGAACCCGATTCACTAATATCTTTATCTGAACCAGCATCAAGACTTATTTGATAATAAGTATTTCCATCACGAGTATATGAAATTACATTGGAAATTGAACCATAAGAATAATTAAGAACTCCATCTACAGCATCTTGATATAAAGTTTGTCCATTAAGTTTATAAGGATCACCAGAAAGTGCTACAACAACTAAATCTTCTACAATTCTATAATCAGCATCCGAAGGTTTAATTGTCTGCTCAAAAGGTTTTATAATAGATGCTTTTGATCCATAAAGAGCACGGAATAATATTTCAAAGGAATCATCAGTTCCTTTTGTCATATAAAGATCTTTTGCTTGTTTTGAGAATAAAGCTTGATCTAAACCAGTAACAAAACTTCTATCTTGTAAACCAGGAACATAAAGTTCTTTATATTTTCTGAAAAACTCTTTAAGGAAAAGATTACTTAAATTCGTTACTACAGAATCATCTGCATGTGATGCAGACGTGGAAGATGCAAAAGTAAGTCTATCTGATTCTGAACTTGTAAACAGAGAGGTAATTGCACTAAAACCGCGCTTACAATCAAAGAATTGTCTTTTATCCTTACTTGTATATGTTATTATCTCATTACCAATTTTTAAATATCCATATCTAGAAGGAAATCCTACTGTAGAGTTAACTGCTATCGTTGTGTCAAATTGATTAATTGCTCCGTCTAAATTTGTACTTGATACAAGGTTTTGTTGACGAAACGAGTCATTCTTGATATACTGATCTATATTTTCAGCAAGATCAACTGGACCTCCCTGAAATTCTTGGGATTTATAATATTGCTCTAAAAATTCTCCAAAAAGTGGAGATTCATCTCTTATGTTTTCAGGAATCTGACTAGAGACTACTGAATAGGTTTTTGCTCTCGTTTCTATCATTTACTTAATAGGAGTATCCACCACTAGTGGTCTGCGCTG
>VTLG01000930.1_pt1 | contig 24651 bp, 34 predicted proteins | sample 4694571 | NCBI WGS metagenome assembly VTLG01 (sample SAMN12604809, study PRJNA352737) | marine metagenome | biome: ENVO:00000447; feature: ENVO:00000209|ENVO:00000569|ENVO:01000036; material: ENVO:00002151; isolation source: viral sequences binned using virsorter ...
GTTTTCAAGTCAAAATAAAAATAAGAGAGGGTAATATGATTACAAAATTTTTACAACAAAAAGAATGGATCACAGGATCTAAGATACTTGACATTGCTATATTCTTGCAATTAGCTACGAATATTGCATTAACTTTAATCATCGTATATGGAGGATAACATGAGTAATCAATTCACAGTCGAAAACACATTCATTGCTGGTTCAAAATTCTTATACAATAAGATACAGAACATGAAATCCAAGATGGGGATTCCAGTAACTCCCAAACAGATTGGCATCTATATGTCAGTATTTGGCATGTTTGTTGTATATCTACTTACAACACCAATATTTGCATTGCCTAACTATCTGATTCATCTATGGAAAAAGTCTCTTGCAGTAATAACTGGTAAAAACAAAGCAGGACTTATAAAGCTGTAAAACTAATAAATTCCTTTGCATCGACATAAAAATCGGTGCAGAGGAAGTAAAAAAAACGTCGGCGAGGCTCGTCTGTACCAAACCACATTTTTTAAACACTATCATGGAGGATAAATGGCTAAAATATTACATCTAATTAATCAAAATCAAAACTTGAAACTTAATTTGGTAAAAGATTCTATAAATTTCTACCTATTACACTTATCTCAATCAAATGAGAATGCTGAAGATATAATAGAATTAAAAAGAGTAATTAGAGAGATAGAAGAATTTGTACCAAACCGCAAAAATTAAAAAGGCAAAATGATAATATATATAGAAGAAACTGCTCTTAGAAGTTTTGCAGATGATTTTCTAGGAGAAGATGATGTGCTAGATACAAGTGAAATTGAAAAGATTATAGATGCTGTTCATAATGATTTTCATTGTGAATGTGTAGAACCATTTTTAGAAAAACATATTAATATACAACTAGAATCTCGTAGCCATAGGGATTATTAAATAGGAGGATATATGGATGCTGAAACAAGAGAATATTTTTTAAAGAAATTAGAAGAAAAAGAAAAAGGAAAACCAGAAATAAACATTAGAAGAGCAGTTAGAGAAGTTAAGTTATATTGTAAGAAACATGGAGTCTTTGCATACAACGAGTATACAGAGAGACATTTTATCAATATGCTAGATAGAGTAATAGAAGATTGGAAAGGAAAACATGACTAATGATCAGATAGATATCAAAGTAATTAATTTAGAGAATAAATTCTTAAAAAGATTTGAATCACTTTCAGAATTTAGGGAGCAAACACTTATAAGATTAAATCAAGGGATCGAGAACAGAACTAAAGCCTTTAAAGATATTAAAAAGCTAGAAAATTATTGCCGTATTAAAGCTAGTGAATTACAATCTGCTCAAGATGAAATAAAAGCATTACAAATTAAAGATGCAGAGAAGAATGTAGAAATACAAACATTACAAAAGCAAATTTCAATAATAAAAAATCTTTTAGATCAATATTTTACAATGGAAATTAACAATATAAAGGAGAGTCATGCAAAAAGAAAAGTGTAATTGGTGTGGTGCAGACTTAAAACTACAACCCGGTCCACTTCATAGAGAAAATGGTGTTACTTATTGTAATACAACATGTTCATATGAAGATAGATTGAGTAAACAACCAACTGATAAACAGAAACAAATGGGAGGTATATGAATCAAGAACATAAAGAATATCTAGATGACCTAAGAGAATCTGGAGAAACTAATATGTATGGTGCAACATCATACTTAGTAGTTGAATTTCCAGAATTAACTAATCAAGAAGCCAAAAACATCCTATTAGAGTGGATGCAATCATTTTAAGGAGAAAAACATGTTAAATATAGAAGCAAACTTTGTAGAAAAATTCGAGAATTTAGAAGAAGTAAGAGGATATTGTGAAGAAGAACATAATAAAATCTTATATCTACCAAATGACGGAGATACATTTTATATGGCTGATGATAGAAAAATACATTCTACAGGCAATACACTACCATTTGAAGGTTGTACTTTTACTGAACCGGGTATTAAGGCATTCTTTACAAAGATGGGAGTATCAGGATTATTCCCATGCATGATGGCACCTAATCAATCAGGTGTCTCTTCAGATTTTGTAACAAAGTTATTAGATGAACCAAGTATAAGAAGCAATCTAAGGAATCAACAATTCATTGTAGATAGTAGAATGCCTGATAATCCTATAATTGGGATGGTTAGTAAGACTTATCTTAAATACTCTAACCATAAATTCATACAAGGCTTTTTCTCTGAAAATAACGACTTAGACTTAGATTTTACAAGAGCATTTGTTGATAATACTAAATTGACCATTAATTTATCAGAAAAAGATTTCACAGGAATAGTCATAGACGGCAAACCAGATAGAGTTAAATTAGGTCTATACTCTGGTAATTCAATGATCGGCAACGCCCCATTATGGTCTGAAGTTGGAGCATTAGATTCTTATTGCACAAATGGTATAAGATTACCTAAATCTGTAGGAGGTGGTCGCATAATCCATAGAGGTCACAGCATATGGCGTGGAGAAATTGATAATATGGTTCATAATACAAGAAAATCATATGACAGAGTTAAAAAGCAGATCGAAACAACATTGAATATCCCTTTCAATACTGATACTGCTCGTATAATGCTTGAAAATGATGCTCCTATTGATATTCCTAGAGATTCTAGAGTCCCACATAAGTACTGGACAACTAAGCGAAAATTCGCTGATAGCGTAGAATCCACTAAAGCATTAGACCATTCAATAAACTTTGTAAACCAAATCCCTTATAAGTTTGGTGGAGTTCATACACAGAAAATCTTTAACAGCCCTCACAGGAAAGGGAATACCAGTATGTATCACTTTATAGGTGCATTTACTGAATATGCTCAAGAACAGCCTGTTAGAGAACAATACAGGATAGAAGAAGAAGCTGGTGAACTTGTAAATTGGTTTGACAAGAACAGTAGCAAATTCTTTAACTAATTAGCATCCGTTTAAGCTTTAGACGGATACAATTTCTAATTAGATTAAGCTGATGAGGCAAATAGGAGGAGGCAAGGGGCGAAGAGTCCCGTGTAATCGGCTAGCTGGTGAGGGGAAGCATGGGGATAAGAGGAGATTAGGAGATGTTGATACATCGTGTAACCAGCTTTTTATTAAAAAATCCGTTTAGTACTAATAGGATTTTTCTAATTAATAAAGAATTAGGCGATCTGAGTCTCGCCTGATAGCGACATGGATGTTGCAAACTAGGCTAGTGAGGTAGGTACGACGATATATAGTCTGTGGAGGGGAAACTACTACGGTAGCATCGTGTAACTAGCCTTTTTTACTTGATATTCATTCAGTTGTACAGTACACTATACTTAACTCATTATAATATAGGAGAAAATATGGAAATGAAACAACTATGCAAAGAGTTGCAAGTGAAACTTCAACCTATAGCAGATGAATTAGGATATAGTTTGCCATATGTAACAATGGTCTTAAAAGGTAAGAGATCTAATAATATAATAACATCTGCTGTTTACTTAGCAATTGAAGAAAGAAAAAAAGAACTAAGGAAAATAGTCAACAATTAAGAGAGGATATATGAAAGTTTTAAAGAATTTTGAACCGGGTGATGTAGAAGCTAGACGTTGTGGTATAGGTGGATCTGATGCAGGAACAGTAATAGGAGTAAATAAATATAAAGACGAATACACATTAGTTCTAGAAAAAACAGGTGAATTAGATCCTCCAGATTTATCTCAACTACCAGCAATAATACATGGTAATGCATGTGAACCAATAGTATTCGATTTAATTAATAATCATCTAAATATCCCTATCGAAAAAGACAATCAAACTAATTATCATAAAGATTACGATTGGCTATACATGCATGTTGATGGTAGATATAAGTTTGAAAACAGAATAGTTGAAATAAAAGCACCACAAGCACATATGAAACAATATTATGGAGCAGAAGGATCAGATGATATACCAGAAGTTTATCTAGCTCAAGCTGTTCATATGATGGCAATTGATAATAAATGTGAATCTGTTGAATTCTTTGTATATTTTAGTGGTAATATCCAAAGATATTCAGTTAAAAGAAATGAGTCTTTAATTAATTCATATATGATAGCCGCTAAAAAATTCTGGAAGATGGTTATAGATAAAACCCCACCAGAACCTCGAGACTCAGATAGTGTAACACATGCGTACTTCGATCATAATAATGATCTAATCACGGATGATCCAGAATTAATAATATTTATAAGAGATCATATAAAAAGAAAGGAGGAATATAAGAAATTAGGAGATAAAATACAAGATGGTAATTTATACATAAAGAAGAGAGTAGGTAAAAATAATGGTGTCGATATGGGAAATGGAACTAAAACTAAAGTCACCAGAGTTTCTTTAAGTCAACTAGATCAGGATGAACTCATTTCCAGATATCCTGAGATTTATGAGAAGTGTTGTAATAAATTCAATGAGAAAGTATTAAAAGAAGAAGAACCTGATATATATGAAGAGTGTTCTAAAATTAGGATGTCTTCACGTTTAATACTTCCTAAATCATAGCAGTTTAAGGGTTAAGGCTGTGATTGTGTTTTATGACTATCTCTCTAATGGCAATGCATTAGGAAACAATCGTTCATTTCAGTTAAATCAATAAAGGTCATCATTGTAGAATAACCTGACGATGCCCTTATACTGCATTTTATCAACCAACCAATAATAGAGGCAAAAATGTCCAATCAATTAATAGAAACAGAAAAAGAACTCTTACCTGAGGAAGTAAGGAAATTTATTGACCCTCAAGGTCAGGGTACAGACCAAGAACACAAATTCTTTCTAGAATTGTGTAAAGCAAGGAAGTTAAATCCATTTGTTAAAGATGTTTACTTTATCAAATATGGCAGTATGCAAGCCGCAACAGTAATTGCAGTAGATACATTTGTAGCTAGGTCAATGGATCACAGCAACTACGAAGGTTATGAAGCTGGATGGATAGTTGGACCAGAAGATACACCTAAAAGAACAGTTGATCCATTTGGTTACTTAATGGGTGCATGGTGCAGAGTTATGCGTACAGGGATGGTCCCATGTGAAGTTGCACTAAGATTTGATGCATTTTCTACAGGGAAAAACAGATGGAAAAGCGATCCATTTGGAATGATCCAGAAATGTGCTATTGCGGCCGCCCACAGGAAAGCATTTCCTAAGACATTTGCACATTTATATGGTCAGGAAGAGATTACGAATCCAAATGAAAAGGATAAACCTAAGAATAAGAAACCTATTAAACCAAAAACAAAGAAAGGATTAGAAGGATTACAAGAATCAATAGATAATAATAAAGATTTATCTGATTCTAATAAAACAGATATATCATTTGATTCTCCAGATACTATTGAATCAGAAGAATTCGAGCTTGCCCAATTGTCTTCTAATATCTTAGATAATACCATAAATCAATTAAATACCATTATTGGTTTAGATTTAACTAAAGCAACTCAAGATGAAATCATGATTCTTCAAGATAAAATTAAAGAAGAAAATGGAGAAAGTTATGATAATTGGGTCAAAGCAGTAAATGAAGGTGTAGAAGAATGGGAGAAAGAAATGACCCCTGATGATTATAATAGTCTTAAAGAATACTGCTTAGAAATACAGAAACACTTCAAACCAGAGGGTAACTATGAAAGTTGATAAAATAGATAAATGGCAACAACAAATACAATTAGCTACCTCAACATGGTTAGATGCTGAAAGATGGGTTGAATTCCAATCACATCGTAAAAGTATTGATAGAGGAAAGAAAATGACTCCTTATGCAGAGTGGCTAATAATAAGGAAACTACTCAGATTCAAGGAAGAAGGGTATGATCCTAATGAGTTGATAGATATAGCCATTGAAAGAGGATGGAAATCCATATTTGTACCTCAAGATATGAAAAGAGGTAACAATAAGAAAGGTTGGAGAGGCTTAGATAATGATGAACAAATGCAAATTGCCATGAAAGACCTAGAGAAAGGTCATTATGTCAACTGAAAATGTTCATCCTCAAGTAAGAGCAATCGTTGCTTTGTTATGTGAAGGGTTTAATGTCCCATCATCTGATACAAAAATAAAAGCGTTTGCTGATAAACTTCAACATCCCAATGTAGATGCATTAAAAGAAACATACGATATCTTTACTGATGGTCGAGGTGTTTCAGATAAAATGCCAACAATTGCTGAATTTATGAGGGTCTACAGAGAGGTTAAGAACAGACATGAGAATAAATCCAACAAGATTCTAATAGAGGATAGAAATAATAGAGTCAATTATAGTAAAAACAAACAAATGTTTAATAAACTTATAACAATGGTAGAGAAAGGACACAAAGTAGAAAAGAGTTTTAGCCTATGTGACAGGGAACATACTGGTGTAAATGAACATGGGTATAAATATAGTCTCACAACTGATGATATGGGCAGATCTTACATTTATTACTATAATCATCCAGTTAATTTAGAATAATTGTGTTCAGATCGCTCTCTATTGAAAGGAAATGGTGTTGTCTATCCTCCAGCACCAGTGATCCAAATTCCTTTTTGACGGAGAGCGGTTTGTTTAAAGAGAGGGTAACATGGAAGAATATCCTAACTGCGATTGGCGTAAATACAAAATGGCAAGGTTAAGGAAAAAACGATTCTGCAAAGTATGTGGAATTGAAATAGATAATTCTGAACGCAAAATCCATAAACGAACTAAGTTTTGTTCTCAAGATTGCGTTGATGATTATTATCAAGATAAAAGAGAAAGGAAATTAAATAATGGAAAAACTTAAAGATTATAGAATTGAAGTTAAAGTAAAGAATAATGTGTTATATAAACTTATGCGTTCTCGAGGTATTGAGACAATTGCTGAATTATCACGGTTATCAAAAGTTGGATTGCCACGTTTATATCAATATATGAATTTAACAGGCATTCCATATGCAGAACATAAAAGATATGTAGATGGTAAATTATTACATGTAGAAGAAGGTGTTTTTAAACCTAGTGCGATAAAATTAGCTCAATTCTTACATGTCACACCATATGAATTGTTCCCTCTACAACATTTAGATAAGCCATTACTTGTTAATAAAGCTGAATCTGAATTGTCATTTGATGAAATTACCCAATATATGTTACCCGGTGAGGATAAACCTTTAATTGATGAAGGATTATTTGAACCTGAACAAAAAGTTTTTGACAATGAAAAAGAAGATGCAATTAACAATATGCTTAAAACATTAACTAACAACGAAGAAATGGCTATCCGTTTATATTATGGATTAGATGGTAAAGAACATACATTAAAAGAAGTAGGAGAACATTTAGATCGTGAAACTACAGGGAGGAAAGACAACAGTAAACCATTAAGTAGAGAACGTGTCCGTCAAATAATTATGAAAGCAGAAAGAAAGATGAGACATAAATCTAGAAGTGAAGATTTAAAGAAATTTTATTAAAGAGAAAGGAAACAATATGAGTGATGAAGGAAAAATGTTTTGTTGCCCTGCATGTGGTTCAGACGATGTTTTATTTCCTGCTTGGGTAGATGAGCATGGAGAAATGTTTAAAGCAATATCTAACTACTACTTTATATGCCAAGATTGTGATTCCCAATCTATAAAACTTAAAGAGAAAGAGGTTGCATGAGTAAAGAAGAGAAAAAAGGTAGAAATCCTAGAACTCCATACCACAAAGATTGTACTTGTTGTATGGTTCATTATGCATGGAGAGATACACCACTACCTAAACATGAAGTCACTATTGAAATGATTGGTGAAGTTAATAAATTATATCGTAAATTAAAAGAAGAAATAGATGATATTAATAAAACATTAACTGAATACAAAATGTTTCGTAGTATTAAAAAACTACAAGAAATGGAGAACATATGACTCCAGTAGCTAGATTAAATATACCACCTTGCCCTAAACCTAGAATGACTAGGGCCGATAGATGGAAGAAAAGGCAAAGTGTTGTGAAGTTTTTTGCCTTTAGGGATGCAGTAAGGCAATATAAGGAGAGTGATGTTGTCAAACGGAGTATGTATCACGATCCTAACTTGGAGTTTGAATCATTTGATATTGAATTCCATGTTCCAATGCCTAAATCTTGGTCTAATAAAAAAAAGTCTGAGATGAATGGTAAACCTCACCAACAGAGACCAGACCTTGATAACTATCTCAAGGCATGGAAAGATTCTGTGTTTGAGGAAGACTCTGTAGTATGGAGAGTTAAAGCAACTAAACTGTGGACTAATGGTACAGGACACATAATAATATCTAAATTAAATTAAGGAAGGTAAATATGCAATTAAATCAATTTTCTGGATGGGTAGCTCAAGAACCAGAGTATGGTCAGACAAATAGTGGATTATCTTATGCTAATTTCTCTGTAGGTTTAATGGATAGTTTTAAAAAGCGTGATGCTAAAACTCAATATAGGAAATGTGTCGCTTATGGGAAAGATGCAGATAATCTTAAAAAATCCGTAGGTAAGGGAACTTTTATTGTTATTTGGGAATCTAGAACAGAAATTAATGAATATAAAACTTCTAAAGGTGAAGATAGATCCGAAATTAGATACAATGTAAGGTTATTTGAAAACCCTAGTGCTTTTAAGGGAGGAAGTAGTGAAAATTTAGAGGCAGAGAAATCATTTAATGAAGCATATGCTTCTGATAGTCTTCCTTTTAGAAACTAATACGACCACATAGTAGGGCGTGGGTGATGACTGTCATCGAGGGTATCTATATGTATAAATCTTTTAGCATGTGGCCCTCTTTGGCTAATACCTACGCCACTTACTCCATGTTTCCTCGCAACATCAATAAGTCTTAAAGCATCAGCGCCAGATATGATAATATCACTTGCCTTCGTACCAGTATTTCTAGGAACGTGGGGGCCATTAGAACCAGTTGAAGAGACTCTAGCATTATGTTTTGCACAGCGTACCCCGCTAGAAATCTTCAAAGGTCTATTCATTTCCTCTCTAATATTCTGTAATATGGTCATAAAGTCTTCATCCATTGAATCCTCTCCACAACCACAGCTACACATCATCTCTGCACTAGAAAAGTTCTTAGTAATCATCATAGCTAATCCTCCTATCATTAACCCATTGAATTGTCGTCTAGTACCAACCCACATGGGCAAATAAACTGCGAACTATGCAGTCTTTTTGTCTAAAGATTTCTTTAACAAAGCAACTAACTTATCATCAACGTCTGAGTCAGTCTTCTTGGCAAGTGACTCTAACAATAAGATAATTACCTTTTCAATAACTCCGCTATTTCCTAGAAATGAAAGAGCCATTGTCTTAACTACGCTTGCTATTACGATAGGCATTCAACCTCCTCACTATCTTTTAAGTTTTTATTGTAATCTTGCATTGTTGTAATAAAATCCTTTATTTTACTTGGTGTCATCCATGTTTTACCAGATAAATGTTTAACCCAATGCAATATTTCTGTATCATCTTTGATTCTATCAAGTTCAACAAAATAATCTTCGTATCCCTCCCTTGTCTTAATATCTATATAACTTTTATCATTACTGTTAATATCTAAATTAACTTGGATAGGAATTGGCTTTATATCAGACATTTTCCTATAAATTGGTCTTGGCATTACTACTTCCTTCTCCTATATTGTTCGTGCAACTTTCTTAACCGATCTAAATGATCTTTCTGTTCCTTAGTCATTTACTTAGAAGTTGGTCTATTTTAGAGTGTAACTCGTATTGTGAACCCTGAAGTATATCTAGTTTCTTAGTATGGAAGTTCAAAGTTTCTTGTATTAGATCATTCTGAAATTCCAAAACTGCGGATTTTGTTTTAATATCTGAACCTTCAGAAAATACAACACCAAACAAAGCAAATACTAAAACAACAAATCCCCAAAAAAACTTCTGTAACATATCTAGTTATGATGTGGGTTACGACTTCCGTTTCCTATATGTATCCTAATGTTGGTCACATTGCGTTGTAAGCGTTCTATATCTTCCCATACGTCCTCAGAGTCACTTTGTAAAACTATAACTGCCTGAGAGTTTTTCAATGCGGTTTTTTCTAGTTCCATAACTGTGTTAAATAACCACCCGACTACTGCCATAATGCCAGCAACTAGGAATGGTAGAACAGCCTTTACCATCTGTTGCTCTGCTACTGCTTCCATTTGTTTAATTGGCATTATTATCTCTCCTCATCCCCGAGTTCTTTACGATCTTTAAACCAATAGTCTGTACTTTTCGCAAGTACGGCAACATATGCTCCGACCAATATATTAACCAAGTCCCTCGATGTTTCCTTAACGTCTGCGTAAAACAACAACCATAATAACGCAAGGAACGTGATAGCATTGGCAACCGAGATGATAAATCTTGCCCAAAAATGGAGAAGTTTCCTGTTTTCAAGAGCATTACCAGCACCTCCAAATAATGATTTGTGCACTCTCATTCATTTATGGTTTACTAGGCCAAGAAATGTTATCTGGATCAGAATTGTCCTCTGGAACATCTCTGAGTGATTGTCTATAAGTCTTCATATTACTAGCTAAAGTAGAGTCTGAAAGTGCTAAGTAGTCAGTCTCAGCAAGCCTACGATCCCTGTCTCTACGAACTGCTGTCCACTTATCTGCTAATATACGAGCATCTTTAGCTGTGTCATCACCCTTGAAATGTGATTTGACATATACTTTAGGAGATTGGCTCTTTCCATCAATGTCCAAGACTTCTTCACAGTTTACTTTGGAATTTGACCACTTGATGTTGTATACCAATGCTTCGTCAGGAGTACGATTACTATTAATATAATCACTTAACTGAGTGAGTCTTGCAGATACATCTTCATCAGTACATTCAACGATTGTAAAGTCTTCAGAAGGATATGTAACTACATCTCTACCATCATCATCCTGAGTTGTGATTGTAGCAATCCATGCTCCATATTCAGGTTTGGACATTCCTTTTGATAATCTCCTGCATTGCCACTCGGTTTCGTGGACTTGTTGGAGTACATTGCTTTTGTGTGAAATATACATTAATTGCTCCTTGTTATATCAAACGAATAGTGATAATCAGTCCCTTGATATCCAGTACCACCTTCAATACTTAATGCGTTTAATTGAATATAATCTCCTCTAATAAGAGTTGTACTAATACTAAAAACAACCGATCCTTTTCTACCCGATTCTGGGTCTGTACTTGCCGAATAAAGCACTTGAGAACCATTAATATATAAATCCATTCTGCCAGCCTGACCAGAACCAGAGGTTGCAGAATTTAAAAACATATTGTAATCACCATCTTTTAAACAAATTATCCTGTCGTATGCAATAGCAAAATCTTTATTATGCCAGTTTCTTCCTGCTCCACCACTTCTCCAAGAATCATGTACTACCCATGCACTTGACCCTCCTGTAGCAATATCTCCACCATCAACTCCTGCTCTAACACAAGCATTCCCTATATAACTCACATCCCTAGTTACCTCATCCCAACTCTTACCATCTGGAGTAACGATCAGATTATTCTGCTCCATATTCCTATCGCCACCTACTAACTCATTTAGGAATGGTGTTTCAAAGGTCTGGTAGTGGTGTGAGGTGTGGATTGGAGAGGCTACAATATGTCCCATAAAATGATAACTACCTTGTATCAAGGTACTTTCAATACTGGTTTGTCCAAGTGTAACTGTTTCTGCAATAGAAATCATATCCTTCGCAGTGGAGACAGAGTTGTCTAATGCGGTTTGATTAGTAGCAGAATCATTTAATTTTACAGTATGTGCTACATTAGAATTTTCCATCATAGATAATCCTGTAGTACCAAAAAATGGTAATTTCCATATACCAGTTCCATTTGAACCTGATGGAGATGAACCTCCAGTTATGCCGAAAGAGTAAACTGATACATTAGTGCCACCTGCATTAGCTCCTCCATAAAAATGATCCCTTGAACCACTACAATAACGTACACCTTTACTAATTTCTGTAGGCTCCGCATCAGTCTGTTTCACAAAATCCGCCATCAGCATATAGTCTGCAATGATTACAGCATCTTCGGGGATTGGTGGCATCTTGGGTTGGTGAAAAGTGATTTCCGAAATGCCATATAAATTACCAGAATCAACCTCAACTCCATCAATATAAATTTTATGTGTACCACCACGTAGATACTTTAAAATGTGAGTTCCATAAGGAAGGTTTTGTGCAATATTTTTAATACCTATAGATGATACATCGGATTTAAAACTAACGCCTGTTCCAATAAACGTGTAATAAACAGTATCTCCATCACCATCTGGTATCAAATAATTTGCATTGTTGTCACTTACATTTTCACCAGTTAAACTCGTTAGTCCATCATCCATAACGTAGCCTATAGAATCAGCAGAATTTAGCGTACTTGCATCTGCATAAGTATTACTTGTTCCACCACCTCCTGCTGAGTTAGCCGAACCATTTCCAAACTCTCTCCAATGGAATGTTTTTGCAACTTCTGCAAGTGAGTGGTCTATTGCTCCTGCTTCCATTGTTGGATAGAAGGTATTATTTGCTATAGAAGCATTTGCCTTTGCAGTAGCATTTGTGAGTGTTGCTGAGTTACCGATTGACCTAGCATTAGGTGGCATCATGTTCACGGAAGTTTTGATTGTTCCAGAACTGTCTACCCATTTGACTACTCTACCTCCGTTATAAGGCCGATAGTACGTTGAACTATTCTTCCATGCCTCTACACCTAATGAGGTTGCTGTATCAACGTAAGCAGTAACACTTGATCCATTAGTAAATCCATTGAACGGATCATAATGTTGTGCGGTTGCTGGAATAGCAAACTTCTTTCCGTAACTTACTACATTCTGTGAAGGTATCTGGATTTTTGATTTGGTTGCAGTTGAGGATGTGTCTTGGGCTATTAGTTCGATGCCCCATAATCTAAAATAATCTCCACTAACATTAGATATTTTTACTGTATGAATACCAAGAGTAGGTGTGGAATCAAATATAAGACTGATTAATGAACTAGCATCTACATATCTACTACCTAAAGGAGTTAATACGTTATTTGATCCACCAGTAAATACTGAACTATTTGCTGTACCATCTATTGCTAAATTAACATCTGAAGTTGAGCTATTTAACAAAGCAGACCAATTAACTGCATTAAAATATCCTGTAATTTCCAGCCAATTAGTTCCAGTTGTGACACTACCGATTTGAAACCATGTTCCATGTTCATTATTAAAAGATTCTAAATTTGGTGCAACATATCTCATCCACTCTCTACCATCTACTGAATAAACATTTTCACCATGAGTAGCAGTTTCTTGTTCCAATAGTTGTACTGATCTAGTCTTATGTCTCTGGCTCCCAAAATGAGCACCAATTCTAGGGTCTTTGATGGGCTTAGAACCTTTAATGTCGGTGTAGTAGTACTTCCTTCCGTCAGTATGAGTAGTTCCATAGGTATAAGTAGAACCATGACTTGTGTCAATGTCAGTACCATCTAAGTCATTACCAGCAACTGCAGGATACAGAACATCTGGAATTATGTGTGGTAATACCTCACCAGCTTCTATGCCTGATCCACTAGCTAAGTCTCTTGCTATGCTCATTCAACCTCCAATTTTGCTTGTTCCATCTTTATTTACTTTCACAAACCAGTTTTCTGCTTCTGTTTTTTCGTAACTCATTTTCAATCTGCCCATGTAGGTTTAGATGTTAAAGGAGCATCAAAGAAATAACCCCAAACACCATTAAAATCTACTACACCATTCCATATCATTTTAATTTGAGCATCTGATCCAGATTGATAGGTATAGCCTTGAGAAGCCATAGATAAGTTCTGCCCGCCTTGCCATGCCAATGTTACAGCATAATAATTTTCAGCCCAAGTAATACCACTTAGTGTAATATTTTTTATATTGCTGTTACTTTCACCAGAAAACGAACCTTTAATATTTGCTCTTAGCCACCAATGACCATTAGATGTCTTATATGGAATCCCATTAGCTGTAATAGATGCCATACCAGTAACAGTAATATCATAATGTTTTAAATCATTCTCACCGATGATACCTGACTTGCTTCCTGCTGAATTAATTAAACCTGACATGAGTTTTTCTCCTATGCGTTGTTCTGGTCAATGTAAGTGCAAGTCACATCAAAACGATCTGCGCCTCCTGTGCCTACTATTCTTAATTCTTGATGTACACTTGAGTCTTGATCTGCAATCGCATTTTGTTTTGCTATACTATCTACACCAGCCCCTGCTGAAAAATTAGCTGGTTCGTAACCATTAAATGAGAATTTATCATTCCAGACAAAAGTTTGGTCAACATGCATAGGTGTTTTAAAAATATTTACGACTTCTGTTGTCTCACCTCCTTTTGCATCATAACCATAAATATAACTCATAGCTTGATTACCAGCAGAGGCAAGTGCTACTGCATATACTGTAATACTTAATACAGTGTAAATATGGTGTTGTTCCCCATAAATCAATACTCCATGAGCATCAGCAACATCTTCTAAAAGTACACTCCGAATTATCTCTGTCCCTGCTCCACGACTTATAGCCATATTAACCTCCCATTACCCATGATTGATGTGTTGACGATTGCATAAATGCTCCTTTTTGTTTAACTTTAGTTGTTGTAGAGGTTTCAATACCACCATTTGCCGTGATTGTTCCACTAAATGTACCAGTTGTACTTGTTAATCCTGCACCAAATGTAACTGCTGAAGCAAAAGTACCTCCATTACTTTTGGAAACCATATCTGCCGTTGTAAAACTCTTAAATGCCAATACATTGATTTCATCCAATAGTTGCCCGGCAGTAGTAAGAACAATACTTGAACCATTACTTGCTGTATAATCGACTCCATTTTTAAGTTGAACACCATTCATAAACACAATTAGATTATCTTGTGTATATGATAATGTACCTCCTACATCTGCTGTTCCAGAATATGTTTTAGATGTTACTTGTGATGATGTGGTTACAAATTTATATTCTAGTAAACTTACATCTCCTGCTGAAGTTGCGGCTATCCAGTTACTCCCACTATCGAGTATCCGCATTTCATTTGCAGTTGAACTAAAGAATAAACTACCAGTTTCTAGTGTATCTCCATCGTTATTAGTAGTTGGCCCTTTTGTAGTGCTATTATATTGTCCATATACACCCCTGCTGGCAAAAGTAACTGCTTTACTTGACCCTGCGGCAGTCATATTTTCAGAAATTACAATAGAAGTACCATCTATAGATAATACATTAGGTTTGGGAGATGTTGGTATCCCTGTAGCACTTACTACTTGCCCAACTCTTATACCAATATTACTTGCTACTGTAATTGTAGATGAGTTTTTTGCCCATGAAGAAGATGTTGGTGTAACTACATCACCATGATACCAAGTATTAGTACCTGATCCATTACTTGAGTGTGCTATTGCTGTCCCACCAGAACTTGTTGCTAACTTAAAAGTGTTAGTAGTTTTATCCCTTACAAAGTAGTTTGTGCTTGCACTTAAATTGCCGGGTAATGCTCCGCCTGTATTTGCAACTCTAATTATTTGTGTATCTACTAACCCATGACCATTTGAAGTTATTAACAATCCTGATGAACTTGAAGCAGTAAAAGATGGGTTGTCTGCCATCCTACCAAGATATGTATCATCAAAGGAATCAAACGAGTTTGCTACTGCCGCCGCACTATTTTTAGCGGCTGTTGCTGAATTAGAAGCATCTGTTGCATGGTATTTAGCTGAATATCCTGCATCATCTACTGTTCCTGCTGTATATGTTGCCCAATCTTTTGCTGATCCTTCATTAGCTTCACCTCTACCATGTGTACCTACTGCCCATTCCTTAGATGACATATCCCCGGTTGAACCACCAGTAACATCCGCACCAGTTTGTGAAGCCCAATTCTTAGCACTACCACCAGTTCCAGATTGACTACCCTGTGCATATTCCTTTGCACTAAAGGTTGTATCTACAGCCGCACTTGTCTCTGTTGCCCACTCTTTAGCCGATCCTGCTGATGGAGCAGTTCCACCTGTTTCACTAGCCCAAGATTTTGCTGATTTATCACCAGAAGAACCACCTGTTACATCTGCTCCTGTCTGAGATGCCCAATTTTTGGATGATCCACCAGTAGAATTTTGTGTGCCTTGAGCATATTCTTTTGCACTAAACTCTGATCCTGTAACTGCGGCAGAAGTTTTAGTTGCATAATCTTTTGATGAAGGAGTAGCTGAACCTACTGCATGTTCTTTTGCAGAATAAACATTACTTTGAGGACTAGCAACACCATTACTATAATGATTTACTACTGCACCAGATTCAGTCGCATAACTTTTTGCTTCTAAAATATAATCTTCTGAATTATCAATATCTATTGAAGAAACAGTTACATTACCACTAGCATCAAATTTAACTGATTTATTTGCTCTATCTGAAGCAGTTACATTTAAAACAGCTTGTGTTTCAGTTGCATCAGAAGCAAGTAATGTGTCAGAGAATCTAATATCTCTTTCAGTAGTATTTTTAAGCTGTTGGACTTGATTTACAATTAAATCTAATTGACTTTCAAGTGATTCTGCATCAATTAAAGAGTTATTTAATAAATCAGTATTTTGTTGAAAAGGAACTTCTCTAAGTAGAAGTATTTTTACATTGGTTGGAGGAGCAACTAAAAATTTAACTGTTGCTGTTGTTCCTGAGATTGTAACTGTATAATCAGTAGTTATAGCTTTTAGTAAGGTTTTATTCCAAGTAAGAGTACCTTCACCATTAGTTGTAATAACTGATACACCAGCACCTACCGCAGTTTCTAATTTCCATGTTGTTGATGTTTTTTCTCTAATATAATAATCAGTATTAGCTAATAAGCCAGTAGGTAACGAAGTTGCGGCTGAAACCCTTATAACTTCTCCATTTATATGTCCATGTGAAGTATTTGCTGAACCATTAAGAGTTACATTTGTAAATGTTGAGTTATTATCTTTATCAGCAGTAAATGTACCAGTATTTGTTAAATAAACTTTAATATGGGATGCATCTTTAACAGGAATATTAGTCCCACTAGAAGCAAATACATACTCAGTTGAACTATTATTCCCAGTAAATTCTGCTCTATTTAGATCCGTTGTAATCATGAAAAACCCCCATATGACCAGAAACTAGAAGGATTAACTAAAAATCCATTATTAGTTCCTTCTTCTCTTGCTTCCATTCTTTTTAGGTATCCCGGAGTCATTGTTTCCATTACACCATAATGTAAAGCATAGTTTAAAACGGCCTCTGTCCAAAATAAATTACCGTATGGAATACTATAACGCAAGTTTTTCCATAATTCTTGTGCATTTGTATCACCATTTACTAATCCTGTAACTAATCCACCCCAATTTTTAATGGTAGAATATGCACTTCCTCCTATTACTTCATCTACTTCATGCTGATACCTTCCATATTGTCCTGCTATAAAATCACCTATAAATCCAGCCAAACCACTATATACTAAAGCATCTGTTAATGTTTTTGGATCATCAAATGCTGGAGGTTGCTTCCCTGCTACCATGTTTTTTAGACTAATAGAAGCATATCCAAATGTCAAGGCTGGTAATACATGCATTAAAGATGGTAATCCCATATCGTACATTCTAGGCATTAAAGCTCTTATGAATTTTACTTGATGTGTTCTAAATTGAAAGAATAATCTTGATAATGTTTCTGGAACTGATCCTCTTTTTGTATCACCATACATCCATGCCCTGTCTGCCGCTCCTGCTTCTGGCACACCTAATCTACTTTCCATAACAAAAAACCTATTCAGGCTTTCTCTTAACTTTTTAGAACCACCGTGATCTTTAACCCAATCTGATGTAATATATTTAATTTTTTTTGATCCTTTCTTACCTTTAAATAAAGTTTCATCAAATGAACCTATATCTGTTAATTCTTTCCATTCTTTCTCATTTATACCATATTCACCAATTAATTTCCTAAATCTTTTCCCATCTTCACTTTTTAAAAGATCTGCATATGATAATTTCATTTTATTAGCAAAATTATTAGACATCATTTTTGCTAATCCTTCTCTACTTGCATTTGTCCACCAATTCAAGAGATTCCAATCAAACATTTTATCTGTCATATCATTTAATAACCCCATTTTTGGATTATTTATAAAATTTCTTGAATAACTTTCAAATATGCCATCAACTCCTACATTTAATTGTCGTAAAAAGATATCTCTTTCTTCTTTGCTAACCTTTTGAAATGCTCTTCTAAGCATATGGTTTGCTAATCCCATATATCCTTTACCTACTCCTGTTCCTTGAAAATGAAGAACTAATGCGCTTGTCCATTGGTCATTAACAGAGGTAAGTGTTGCTTTCCCTAATTTGGTTAGATATTCCATAAATTGAAAGCCCATTACAAATTTAGCAACAGTTGGTCTAGCGATCATATATGCATCTCCAGATACTTGTGCTAATGCACCTCTTAATCTCCTAAGTTGACCATCACTTATTTTCCCATGTTCATGTAGCATTTCCATTGCTATTTTAGTTTTTGTAATGGGATTAACATCTTCTTCTGTAGCTAACTTTAAATTCTTTTGTGCTTCTTTTATTGCTTCTGGTTCTTCTGATTTTTTTGCTTCTCCTAATTCATCTTGTAATTTCTTTAGTGTTTTTTCATCAGGCGTTTTACTAATTCTGTAACCATAGCCCATTGCTTCACCTAAAGCTATATTATTATCAATTAAGGTCATATTTTCCATAATTGCATGAGCCATATTTTCATGCCCATATTTGGTATTATAAGCCATCAAATCAGCAGTACTCTTAAAAGAAAATGTTCTTCTCATTCTAAGATATTGTACTAACATACCTTCATCTGAACCTTCTCCTGTCATTTGCTTATATGCAGATCTTAGATACTTTTTCATATCAAATTCTTCTGATAATTGGATACCTCTTTCTGCTAATGCATTAATCATTTGTTCTTTAGTTTTTTCATAATCTAATCTAACAAAGATATCATCTACCCAACCATCTTCTCCTGCTTCCATCATTCTAAAGGTATCATGCCATTGTTTAGTAATATAATCATCTCTTATACTAACTCCAGCACCAAAAGTATTCATTTCTCCTACTTGACCAATTTGCCAATCATTAATAGCTTTAGCAAATTTATGCGCTCTTTTGTTACCTGTTTTGGATTTTGGTGTCCATCCATCTAATTCTTCTAAAAGATGAGCTACAAACTGAGGTTTATTTAAAAGACGTTTAATACTATTGTTATTATCTCCTAGTATAGAAGCCATATACCCGAATCTTGACTGCGCTCTCGTTAATGCTCGAGATGTAATTCCTTTTGCATCACCTACCAACAAGTTAAATAACTCTTTATAAGGTTTATCACTTTCAAATACAATTGTCTTTAAAATGTCTAAATAATCATCTGTTTTTTTTCTTGATATAATATCACTAATATCTGGTAAAGAACCATCCTCCATCGCTTTAACGATGATATCACGCACTTCATTGGCACTTTTACCTTGTTCTGCAAGAGAATCAATGAACCTTTGTTCTTTTTCACTAAATCCAGCTTTAGATAATATATCGAAACACTTTTGGCTCATTTGAATTTACACCCAAAGAATTTATCTAAAAGTTTACTTGTTCCTGTATATACATCACCACCTAACTCTTTAACATATTCTGTAATAGGATGTAATGCTTTATTCTGTTCTGCTTTTATTGCCGCCTCTACATCACCTTGTTTTTGGTTCCATTCTGCTTCTGCTTCTTCTTTAGTAAATTGTTTAGGTGATTTAGATCCAGTTCCATTCCATCTAGATTCACCCCATTGTTTAAAGTCATTAATATTTTTACCTAAAAATTCGCCCAATTGTGTGTCGGAAAACTGTGATTTTAATTTCCTAGCCATTGGGACTGTACCTAAGATACCTCCAGCTAAAGTAGCAATACCTATATCTGTCATAGCCGCTATATAATCTGAATCTTTATTATTTTCAGCCGCACCTTTAACCATTTGGAAAGTCGCTTCTGCAAATCCTGCTTCTCCTGCATAAATTGCTACTGGTTTTAATGGCGAAGATATTGTTGTTAGAGTCTTACTAATAAAACTACTATTAGCTGGAGATACAGCAGTTTGAGATAAAGTTGAAACAGATTGAAATCTTTTTGTTAATTTTGAACCCATAGCACCAAGTTTAGATGTTATTCCCATAAATGGTACATATGTTAATGGATCAAATAATGCTGTACCAACCATTGTAGCTACATTATGAGCCGCCCATTGGTCAGTATTCTTCATATATTCACTATAATATACTTCTCTGTCAATTTGATCCGCATCTAACTCAGCTTGCAGTTCAGTCATTCCTTCAAACCAATCTAATCCATCTCTTTTTGCAGGATGCGTTTCCCATTCATCCTTACTTATTTCTGCTGATTCATCTAAGGCATTAGCAACTATTCTTCCAGCGTAATGGATGGGATTACTTTGTCCTGCAATTAAAAATCTCTCAAGTTGAGCATTTATTTGTTGCTCCATTGATGGTTGATACTTTTTTATAGCATTACCAAATACTTGATTCCTATACCATCCGCTACCTTGATCTATATCGTAATCTTGTATTACCATAATCAATACCTTTGAAAAACTCTTGGAGGTCCTATAGCTGTGGATATTTCCTCCCACATTTCATTCCACCACCTATCTTTCCAATTATAAGTATGTTCAGTTATATGTAAATTCCACGCTTTTTCAAATTCGGGTTCTGATTTATCTTTGTGTTCTTCCCAAAATGGTTTAATGATATTATCATATTCAAATTTTCTTGGATCAGCCATTTCTATAGCCCAATGTGGTACACTCTTCCAACTAGAAAACAATGGAGCTGAATTTTCTTGGGTAAACTCCATAGATTTTTTACCAGTATCAGGATTCTCAACCATCTTTCCAAATTTTTTATAATAATCACCTATCTTAGTTTTTAATGTATCTTGACCAAGAAAACTATAATCATGATCTTCAGAAATTTCAGTTGCACCACCATATTCATTAGGTCTTTGTTTAATACCTTTTTCAAGTTGCTCTTGTTGCCAAACAGCATTAGTTTCATACCAATCATTCTGTGCTTCCATAAAATAATATGATTTAGCATCTTTTATTATCTGAAATGCTACTTTATTAGGAATAATCATATCTTGAATTGTTTTTTTATTTAACTGTTTTGAAAAAGGGCCATCGTCTTGGATTATTTTTGGTCTCCCTACAGGTCTATAACGACCCTGTGAGTGTATGCCACCCATTATAACAGCTTCCATTCCTGTACTATTATTATTTCGTCTAAAAGAAATCCACATAGTACCTTCTGAACCATATTGTGCTTTAATGTCATCATTCATTCTTTGTACTGTATCAATAACATTTTTTCCTGATAAGTTAGCATCATCAGGTATTGGTACAATTTCATGTCCTTTCTTTTTATCAAAATACATGAGCATATATGGGATTCCTTTTTCTACATCTGTTATATCTAATTGTTCTCTATCTAATTCTGAAGTAGAAAAAACTAAATTTTCAGTACCACCTGTATCAATAACTCTATAATTTCTATATATATGTTGTGCTATAGAAATTCTATCATCTTCATACATTTGGATACCTTCTTTAAAGGTAGAATTATGCTTTAAAATATCTATTAAATGACCATGAGCATTCCTTCTATTACCTTTTTGAATCATTGCTGGCATATATTGAGTAAAAATATCACGATATTCATACTTAGCATTATCTCCATTACCCCCTAATTGTACTGGCACACCACTTATATCATCTTTATATAAAGTATCAAATATAGATTTTCTATCATTTATATCTAATTCATCATATAAATCAACAAATGCAGATTTAGCCATATTCAATTTACCCGGATTTTGCTCATTTAAGCCAAGAACAGTCCCTTGATGCCATCTTATATAATCTTCGGAATCTGGACGGTTTTTCACTTTATCCATCCAAATACTAAATTCCTCAAAATTTTCAAACGGATTCATTGTAATTTCTCTTTATCAAATTTTTTTGTCTTAAATGTATCATAACCATGTAATATCCTTGCTCCGTCAAGTGCTGGTTTTGGTGCATAATGACTCCATTTAAAATCATCCAATTTTAAATATGGATTTAATAATTGTAATGACTTCATATGATTAAAAAGATCCTTCTTTTCTTCCCTGCTAAGCAAACCTCCCGATGGATCAGAACCTGCCTTACTAACTTTTTCTAATAATCCTATATCAGAAAGTGCTGTTGCATTTGGGAAATTTATAAGACTTTGTTGTCTTGGTCTAAAGAAATTATTATCTGCAAATTCATATGCACCATAGATATCATTCCTTTTACCTTCTTTATCAATAGTTTTTTCTTTCCAATTTTCACGAGTTTCATTTAATTTCTGTGGAGACATTTTTAAATAAGTTTCTTTATCATGGTGTAAAAGATTAAAATCAGTTATTAATTCATCAATTTTTTCTTTTTGCTCCTCATGGGAACTATTATATAACATATATACTTCATTATCTGTATCCGTAATAGGATTTATAATTTCTGCGGTACCAGATGAAAACATTCGAGTATTATGATACTTTATAACACTGTTTACAATTTGATTAAATTGGGCTGGTCTTAGTTTTACTTCATTACCTGTAAGCCAATATTTATGTGTATGAGGTTTAATAATATCTCTCATTTTTGTTTGAACATCATCAAAATTCAAATCATATTTATTACTTATTTTATTAATTATGTAGTCTTTTGGTCTAAATCCTTTACCTTTTACATATGTATAATTATCTCTAATATGTTTACGTTGTATATTCAAATCTTTCGAACTTATATTTAATTCTAAATCACCCATTTGATTATTAAAATTTCTTGCTTTTTCTTTTTTATTTATAGCATCTTCTCCTCTCCAAGCAATTAATATATGTTCTTGTAATTTAGCAGGATCATAATTAGGATAATTTTCTAATATACCATCTTTAATAACATATCTTTCTGTCTCAATATCATCTTCTGTTTCACCTAAATTAATTTGATTATTTTGAGAACTTGGAGGAGGACTCTTCTTAAAATCGGCAAATGTTTGTAAAAACAGTTCTGGATCCTGAGCGGCAAAAAGTTTTTGGGACATATTAAAATTATTTCTTTCAGCTCTTTCAGCATTTTCAGCTTCCTTACTTATTGCTGTATCTAAATATTTTGCAACTTTAGAAGGATCAACCGATACACCTCCAACAGAATAAGTTTCAATAGTACGATATGTTGAATCACCCTTACCCATTGGATCTCTTGGATGTAGCATTGTAATATTTTGCTTAAATCCTTTTTTAATCTGATCTAATGCTTCTTTTGGATTCTGAGATAAATGCCTTGCGAAAACCATCCCTGCTAAATCTTGTTTAAAATTCATCAATAATGTATCTGCCTCACTTTGTCTCAAAGTTTGATGTTTTATTTCTTCTCCTAAACGTGCTTCAAAATCTTTAGCCGCTTTTTCAGCTAATTCATTACTATTTGGTTTCCAAAATGTTTTAGGTAAATCATCTCCCCTAGACATGGCTGTTAAGCTACTATTAAAGCTATTAAGGCTATTAACACGATCAGTCTCTAACATTTTTTTGCCTCTATTTACTAATTCTTTAGCAAAAACAGTTTGAGATTTTATCATAAATGCTTCATTTCCATATTTTACTGCTGGCTCCAATTGCTTTTTTGCATCTTCTGATATATCTTCAGACATTGTATAAGGTGATAATTTATCTTTACCATATGCATATTCATCATCTAAATAATCTTCTTCCATATTTTTTGGACTTAGATATTTAGAACTTATTTGATTTAAGTTACTATCTCTAAGTGCTTCTTGCTTTAGAAAATGGGTATCCATTTTTAACTTTTCTTCATGGATTTCTTGCCTAATACGATTTTGTTCAACTTTATCCCATGCATTAAATAGATCAACAGCACCTTGCTCTAGAAGTTTTGTAACCCTTATATGATGGTCACTACCTATATCATTAACTTGAGCCTCAGGGACAGCACTACGCCCACCCATAGATAATGGTTTAGTATTTATTCTAGTTTTTTTATAATTAGGTCTTGCTATTTCCATTTTAACTCTTTATTTAAGGACGTACGAATCTTTCACCACTTTTAGACCAATATGCTTTAGAAGGATTGGTATATCTGGCTTTTGGTTTCCAAACAGAACCACCACTTTTTCTCATTAACTGTGGTGGTAATAACCCCGGTGGTCTTTTATATTGATATCCACCACTTTTATTAAGAATACCCATAACTTTGTTACTTTGACGTTGTGAATGACCTCTAACTATTGGCGCCCATTTTTCTTGTTGTGACATATTTGCTGGACCCATAAAAGCACCACTTGCTTTTGCCTTTTGCCTCAATTGGTCATTAGTCATTTGACCTAATTTAGTAAATCGACTTGGAGAATAAGCATCAGGACTCTTAGGAGTATTATCAAAATGCCCTCCACTACGACCTATATAAGAGTGAGGTTTAGATTCTTGACCTCT
>VTLG01006072.1_pt1 | contig 24649 bp, 31 predicted proteins | sample 4694571 | NCBI WGS metagenome assembly VTLG01 (sample SAMN12604809, study PRJNA352737) | marine metagenome | biome: ENVO:00000447; feature: ENVO:00000209|ENVO:00000569|ENVO:01000036; material: ENVO:00002151; isolation source: viral sequences binned using virsorter ...
CGTCCCAGTGCGGAAAAACGGAAGCACTGTTGAACGTGATTGGCTACCACATTCAACACGATCCATCCCCGTTGCTTTGTGTGATGCCGACTTTGGAAATGGCGCAGGCTTTCAGCAAAGATCGACTTGCGACCATGTTGCGCGACACCCCGGCACTCATGGGAACCGTCGCCGATCCCAGAACGCGGGATTCTGGCAACACAACACTCCACAAAACATTTCCGGGGGGCCACGTTACGCTGGCAGGTTCCAATTCTCCTGCGAATTTGTCCAGCCGCCCGGTGCGGGTTGTTTTGCTGGATGAGGTTTCGCGTTACCCAGAAACCGCCGGGAGCGAGGGAGACCCTGTTTCTTTGGCGATTCGTCGTAGTCAAAATTTCTGGAATCGCCGGATTGTCATGGTTTCAACCCCGACAGTCAAAGGGGAGTGCCGCATATCTGCTGCATTCGCCAACAGTGACCAGAGACGCTACCACGTCGAATGTCCACACTGCGAGGCCCGCGCCCCGATGACGTGGGAGAATGTCAAATGGCCGGACGATCACCCCGAACAGGCCGCGTATCATTGCCCAGCGTGTGAGGTGTTGTGGTCGGAGCCGGACCGCTTGCAAGCGATTTCACGGGGCAAATGGATCGCGCAGGGAGAATCCGAGGGTATCGCCGGATTCCACCTGCCGGGATTATGCAGTCCGTGGGTGCCGATCCCACAGGCCGCGCAGGAGTTCTGCCGCGTCAAGGGATACCCGGAGCAACTGCGAACGTGGGTGAACACCTACCTGGCAGAGACTTGGGAGGAACAGGGTGAGAACGTAGACGATTTGGGATTGTACGCCCGCCGCGAATCTTGGGATGCAGTGCCGAACGAGGTATTGGTGGTGGTCGCTGGGGTTGACGTGCAAGACGACCGACTGGAGGTGACGCTGGTGGGGTTCGGCGAATCGGAGGAAGCATGGGTGCTGTCACATGAAATCATTTATGCGGACCCAAGTACGCCAGCCTGTTGGGAGTCGCTCACCGCATTACTTGCCGCGACCCACACTCGCGCCGATGGAGTCCGCTTGCATTGCGTCCGCGCGTGTGTTGACAGTGGGGGGCATTTTACGCAAACGGTCTATCAATACTGCCAGCGCAGCCGGATCGCAATGGCAATCAAAGGGCAATATGGAAGCGAGGATGATCCAATAATTCGGCGACCATCGAGGCAAGCCGGGCGCGTTCAGTTGTTGCCGATCACCAGTAACAAAATCAAGGCCCTGCTTTACTTCAGGCTCCAGCGCACCACACCCGGCCCCGGCTATGTCCACTTCCACGATTCGCTGGATGCAGAGTGGTTTGAGCAACTCACCGCAGAAACCATGCGCCGGACTTACAACCGGGGGAAACTCACTTATCTGTTCAAGGCTCGTAGACCCAGAAACGAAGCACTGGACTGTATGGCGTATGCTATCGCCGCACTTGCGTTGTTGAACGTCCGCGACTGGTCAACGCTGGCAGACAAGCGTGGGCGAGGGATAGCACCCGCGCCGCAGCCAGCTAAGTCTGCGAGGCCCGCATTGCCGGGGCGTGGAGGATCGTGGGCGAAAAACTGGAGGGTGTGAGGTGGCTTGAGGACGACTGCGTTTTGCGATAGCAAGACGGCCGGGAGGAGGAAACCCACCTCGCACCATGCGCGGATTCATGCGCGGATTCATGCGCGGCCCGCGCATCATGTCGCGCAATGCGCGGGTGATCCGGTTTCGATCCGGTTTCGATCCTTTTTGTTTCTGCAACCCCGCCAGAATAAACTCATTTGATGAGGTCTCATCCTCATTTGATGAGGTCTCATCCTCATTTGATGAGGTCTCATCCTCATTTGATGAGCTAATTCTGGCGGGGCTGATCTGTTTGGCACAGAAACCCACGCACGACGCGACCGAGGATACACTAAGTCACCAAATGGTGACTAAATCTACGCTAGACTGGTAGTTGCAATGGATTGCAACCCGCGCCATGGACGGCGCACAGTTTAGCGGAGGATTTTGGCAAATCAATTTGATTCGACGAACTACCCCACCACCGAGCCGGAGGTTCTCACCATCGGCGATCGACTGGCGTGGAAGCGGACGGACTTGGGTAGCGACTACGCCCCCGCGTCCTACGCTCTGACCTACAACGCCCGACTTCAGGGTTCAGGTTCCACAACATTTTCCATCACAGCTTCCGAATCCGGCGACGACTATTTGGTCGAGGTCGCCAGTGCGACTTCTGCTGCGTACACGCCCGGCAATTACAACTGGTCCGCGTACATTACACGGTCCAGCGATTCCGAGCGAGTCGAGATTGATTCGGGGGTTTGGTCTGTTGATCTTAACCTTGCCGCCAGCACTGACGACCCACGCACCCATGCGGCGGTGATGGTCGACAAGCTGGAAGCGACGCTGGAAAGTTTGGCCGCCAAGTTGACCACCAGCTATTCCATCGCCGACAGAAGCAACACTCTCCGATCCATGGAAGAGTGCAAACAGCAACTGCGAGAATACCGTGCGGAGGTCCGCCGCGAAACCTACATCACCCGCGCTAAGAATGGTCAGCGCACGGGCGAGACAATCCTAACGAGGTTTTGATATGTGGTGGAATCCGATGACATGGCTGCGGCAGAAGACGACCCCCAAACCATTCCCAAGGCTGGGGGTTCGAGGTTACGCGGGCGCATCGACCGGGCGACTGCTGAACGATTTTGCCAGCCCTGCCAGTTCCGCAGACAAAGAAATCCGCCCCGCACTCAAAACGCTCCGCAACCGTTGCCGGGAAATGTGCCGCAACGAACCGATTGCAACCCGCGCTCTGCAAGTTTTCCGAACTCAGGTGGTTGGCGACAAGGGGTTGCATTTGCAAGTCCGCGCCCGGAATCTGCCGCAGCCGGGAGAAACCAAGGGGACGCTGGACATCGCCGGGAACGACATGGTGGAACGGGCGTGGAAGCGTTGGACACGTCGCGGTGTTTGCGAGGTTTCTGGTCGCCACAGTTGGATTGATTGTCAACAGTTGGTGCAGGAATCTTTGGTGCGTGATGGAGAGGTGTTGGTCAAGTATGTGCGTGAGATGCCCAGCAAGGCAAATCCATTTGGTTTTGCACTCCAGTTTCTTGAGCCTGACCACCTAGACGAACAGCTAAACTCGCAATCTGGAGACGTGCGGATTGTGATGGGCGTAGAGTTGGATTCTGCGAACCGCCCAGTCGGCTACCACCTGTTTGATGGCCCCGGACACCCCGGTGACGATCTTAACTATGGTGGACCCAATGGCAAACGTGTGAGGATTCCGGCATCCGAAATTCTCCATATCTACCGACCAGACCGCGTCCAGCAAACGCGCGGAGTTCCGTTGTTCGCATCGGTGATGGACAAACTGCACCAGCAAAACGCCCACCTTGAGGCGGAGTTGGTTGCATCTCGTTTGGCTGCGTCCAAATCGCTGTGGTTGGAATCAGAAGACGGGCAGGGCTACGCGGGCGACGACTTCGATGGATTCGCACCAATACTTGACGCGGGCGAACCGGGGTCGATAACGCAATTACCACCGGGCGTGAAAGTAACGGCCCCGCCCATGGATCACCCTAGCACTGCGTTTTCCGATTTCCAGAAATCCGTTCTGCGTCAGATCGCCGGGGGGCTGGGCCTCGACTACGTCACGTTGTCCAACAACCTCGAGTCGGTTTCGTATTCCAGCATCCGGGCGGGTACCATCGAATCTCGCGATAATTACAGAGTCCACCAGACATTTCTCGCGGAACATTTTGCACAACCTGTATTTCGCGAGTGGTTGCAAATGGGAATCACCAGCGGCGCACTGCCGTTTCCGTCTGATCGCTTCGACAAATTTGCAGACTCTGCCGTTTTCCGTGGCCGGGGGTATCAGTGGGTTGACCCACTAAAAGAAGTCCGCGCCGCAGCCGAGGGTTTGGAGTCGGGGTTTTTGACATTCTCCGATGTTGCCCAGCAGGTCGGCGGGCGCGACGTGGAGGAAACGTTTTCCACGCTCCAGAGCGACATCGAAATGGCCGAGCGGTTCAACCTCACGATGAATGTGTTGCCGCTTGGAAAGAAAAAAGCCGCCACCCCTGAAATTGAAACTGATGATGGAAATTGAAGACCTACAAAGAAAACTTGCCAGCGAAGTCCAGACCCGGACGTTCGCACTGGAGATCGACAGCCGAGCCGCAGGTGACGAGGATGACCGCCGCGTGAGTGTTGCGTTCAGTTCCGAGGAGCCTGTTGAACGACATTTCGGGTATGAGATTTTGAGCCATGTTCGCGAGGATATGGATTTAACTTTTTTGTCCAGTGGCCGCGCACCGTTGCTGCTGGATCACAACCCCGCCCAACAGATCGGGGTAGTGGAACGTGTTGAACTTGATGCACCCGCGCGGAAGTCCCGTGCAGTTGTACGCTTTGGAAGAAGCGAACTCGCAGCCGAGATTCACCGCGATGTCACCGACCAAATTCGGGCAAATATTTCTGTCGGATACACCATCACAAAGATGGATAAAACCGACGAACAAATTAATGGCCGCGACGTTTACCGAGTCGGATGGTTTCCGCAGGAAGTCTCAGTTGTGAGCATTCCAGCAGATAAATCCGTCGGAGTAGGACGCGCAGCCCAACAAGAAAAAACGAAAATGGATACCGAGCAAATTAAATCCACCATCGAGGTCCGCGAGGATCATCCGATTCAGGTGGACACCGAAAAAATGAAGCTGATCGCCGAAGCGGAAACGGAAAAGCGACTGGCTCAACGTGCGAAGGATAATAAAGAAATCCTCGCACTTGCAACTCGCCACAGTCGCCGCGATTTGGCAGACGAAGCGATTGCCGTGAATATGCCGCTTGATCAATTCCGGGGGCAGTTGTTGGAGCAAATCGAGTCGAAGCCGCTGGAAGCATCGGGCGACCCGATTGGCGCGTCCAACAAAGAGCAGCGCAGTTATTCGTTGCTCCGCGCACTCAACGCCGCAAGCCGCGGAGATTGGAGTGGTGCGGGTTTTGAGGCAGAGATGAGCCAAGAGGTTTCCAAACGCTCAGGCAAGCAACCGCAGGGTTTTTATGTGCCATCGTTTGCTTGGGGAAAGCGCGAACTGACCGTTGGAACTAATGCCAGTGGTGGATTCTTTGCGCCGAGCCAGCAACTCGCAAACGAGTGGGTGGAAGCACTTCGCGCCCGGATGGTTTTGCCGGGGCTGGGGATGCGGATTATGTCGGGATTAGGGACGAAAATCCAGATTCCGAAACTCTCCGCTGGTGCTGCTGCTGCGTTTGTGGCGGAGTCGGGAAGCGTCGCTGACCAGACCCAGACCACTGCACAAATCACGATGCAGGCCCGGACGCTGGGTGCCAGAACAGACGTTTCACGAGTTTTGCTCCTTGAATCCGACCCCTCGATAGAGGGTATCGTAAGAGATGATTTGGTTGCCGCAGTTGCAAACGAGATCGAAGATGTTGCGATTGAGGGGGGAGGTTCTAACGAACCACAGGGGATCATCGGCACCACCGACGTGGGGGCTGTGACTCTGGGATCGAGTACGAATGGAGCCGCACCCACTTGGGCAATGATCACGAATCTGGTCAAGGAGGTTGAGGCGGATAACGCTTCGATTAATGCCGGGACGTTGGGATTTCTCACGAACCCCAAGGCAAAGTCCAAGATGGCAAACACTCCGAAGCAAGCCAGTGGTGTCGAGGGGAATTTCATTTTGAATGACCCATGGACAAATCTCTATGGGTATCCGCTGGCAATCACGACAAACTGCCCGTCTGATTTGACGAAGGGGAGTGCGTCGGGTGTATTGTCCGCCGTGATCATGGGGGACTTCAGCCAGCTACTCCTTGGAATGTGGGGAGCAGGGCCGGACATAATCGTCGACCCCTATACCAACTCTGCAAGTGGAACAGTGCGGATCGTTGTGTTGAACGAGGTGGATGTTGCCGTGCGTCACGGAGAATCGTTCGCGGTCTGCAACCACGTTATAACCACTTAATGCGGGTTCGTTTATTGCGATCAGTGGCAGTTTCTGGTGTCAATTATGATGCCGAGTCTGTCGCTGATTTCGACGACCAGACCAGCGCGGAGTTGATCAGAATGGGGGAGGCGATCCCAGCGACATCCAATCGTGCGTTTGGACTGCCGGGTTCGGATTCCCCCACAACGAAAACGCGAGGGTGACCAGTGGCAGTTGAGGATGACGAAATGCGTTTGGAACTGCTGGAGGATTTTGGAGTTTCGGCAACGTACACCGACACCAGTGCCGCGTCGTCTTCCACCGTCACGGTTTTGTTCCGGTCGGATTTCGAGGTGGTGGATGTTGGTGGCGGTGTTTCGGTTGAATCGTCTGCACCTGTCCTTCACGTTCGCAGTTCGGATGTTGCTTCGATCGCACAGGGGGACACGTTCGTGGTGGACTCTACCACCTACACCGTCACCAGTGTCGAACCGGATAATGAGGGGATGACCGTGTGCAGATTGAGGACGTAGATGGCTAACCACTTACGCCGACAAATCCGCGAACGAGCGGCAACCACACTCACCGGGCTTGCGACCACTGGAAGCAATGTGTTTCAGTCGCGGATTTATCCGCTGGCGACTGCTGCGCTTCCGGGTTTAGCAATCTACACAAACGCGGAATCCGTCTCTGTGGTAGCAATGGGCGCAACCCGGACGATTCACCGTGATTTGGAATTGATCGTGGAGGGTTACGCGGCTGTATCCAGCGACATCGAGGACACACTGGACCAGATCGGCAAGGAAATCGAAACCGCATTGGCCGGGGATATTGGGTTGAATAACCTCGCCCGCGATTCGTATTTAACTTCCGTGGAAGCTACGTTTTCCGGGGACGGAGAAAAACCTGCCGGGCTGATTCGGCACATCTACACTGTGATTTATCGCAACGCAGAAAACGCGCCCGATGTGGCGGTTTAAGGAGTAACGAAATGAAGATGTTTCATGAGAGTGACCCGGAAAATTGGGTTGATGTTCACCCCTCGCAAATCGCGACTATGCGAAATCGAGGATGGACAGATAAACCGTCTGTAATAAAGACGAAACCTAAACTTAAAGAGAAGAAAAATGGCAGTTCATAAAGGCTCCGAGGGAGTTGTTAAGATTTTGACCAATACCGTTGCAGAAGTCCGCGACTGGTCGTTGGAGGAAACCGCGGAAACTATCGATTCCACACAGTTGAGTGATTCGGCAAAAACGTTTGAGGTCGGTACGACTTCATGGAGTGGATCAGTCAACGCATTTTGGGACGAGACGGATACCAATGGCCAAGTCGCGATGAGTGCGGGCGCGTCTGTTACGCTCAACCTATACCCAGAAGGCGCGACCAGCGGCGATACTTTTGGAAGCGGGACCGCGATTATATCGTCCATCTCCAAGAGTGGCGGAATCGATGGGCTGGTGGAAGCGTCGTTCTCGTTTCAGGGAAGCGGCGCACTCACATGGGCGACTGTATAAGTGTCCGTACTTGAGCGGGCGACAACACAGTTCCGAGAACGCTTGGGTGGAGAGTTGCGGTGCCTTCTGGTCCCAGAGTGGCCGGATTCGGAAGGCAAACCTACTGAAGTTTACTACAAGCCGTCTCTGAATCTGCGCCAGCAGCAGGAGATTCTGTCGCTGAACTCCCGTGACAAAGCAGCAGAAGCAATCGCGATGACAATGATTTTGCGGGCGTTGGATGTCGATGGCAAACCGTTGTTTCGGAAAATAGAACTATCCGAAATCATGCGGGGAGTTGATCCCGATATTGTTGCTAGGATTGTCACAGAAATGAACTCTGATGAACTCAGTGATGAGGATTTAGGAAAAAACTGATGAGCGATCCAGATATTCGGTTTACCTTCCAGCTTGCCGAAATGCTCCACCGGACAGTTGCGGAAATTCTGGAAATGTCCACGGATGAGTTTCGTGGCTGGATCGCATACCTCAACCACAAACACGACGAATTGAGCAATGGCAGTCGCTAACGCATCCGCGACAGTTGCGATTAAGGGCGAGGACAAAACGCAGAAAGCGTTTCGGTCTGTCCAGAAGTCCGTCGGTAAACTCAAGAAATCGCTGGGAACTCTCAAAGCGGGGGCGCTGGGTCTGGGAGCAATGGGGGCAGGGTTGTCCCTGTTCACAAAAAAGGTTCTGGATCACGCAGACAAGCTGGGGAAAACTGCTGTCAAAATTAATATCACCACGGGCGCACTCCAGAAGTTGAGATTTGCAGCCGAGCAAGCCGGGATGTCCAGTGGAAGTTTGGACCAGATGTTGTCGAAGTTGACGGTGAACTTGGGACAAGCAGCATTCCAAACGGGTGCCCAAAGAGATGCGTTGGACACTCTGGGATTGTCCGCGTCGAGAATCGCAAAACTACCACTTGAACAATCCTTCCTAGTCATTGGGCAAGCACTCTCCGAGTTGACAACTGATACCGAAAGAGCAAAAGTCGCCACCGACTTGTTTGGGCGATCAGGGCAACAGATGTTTAACCTATTCCAGAATGGAGCCGCGCCAGTCATTAAGTTGGGGCAGGAACTGGAAAACGTCGGTGGAGTGTTGAGTGACAATTTGGTGAAGAACTCTGAACGTGCAAACGATGCGACCAACAAGTTGAGCAAAGCTGTTTTCGGGGCATCAGCGTCTTTAGTTGGAGAGTTCGCCCCATCGATTGAAGCAGCAGCCAATTCTGCCACCGAGTGGATCAAGATGGTGAAAGGCAGTCGGCAGTCGCTCGAACAAATGATCCGGGGGTTGAAACCTGCGACCGACTCGCTTGCAACGCTGGAAGCAGCACATTTGCGTTTGGTTTCTGCATCGAAAAAGACAACTGAAGCAATCAAAGAAGAGGAGGACGCATGGTTTGTGGATGATGAGTTGATTGGTCGAATGCAACGCTGGCAAAAAGTCTACCAAGCATGGATTCCACATCTTGCTGGAGTGATCGAAAAACGGAAAGAAGACGGCGCAGCAACCGAAAAAAATGTGGTTGCAGAATACCGACAAGCAGTTGCACTTACTGCGACGGAACAAGCCGCACTCAAACAGACGGACACCAAAAAAAAGAAAGTCAAAGTCGAAAAGGAAGAGAAAGAGGGGATCGAGGGAGTCAACATTTCGATGGAAGCACAAGCATTATTCGCATCGAAGCTGACCACCCAATTTGAGGCGCACACCTCAGTTATCAAGAAAAAACAGGCAGCAACAAAAGAAGCAACAGACGCAGAAACCGCCAGCCTTCATGCGCTACAAATCGCCCACCTTGATGTTATGCGGGATCGATTCGCAGTCAATGAGGAGACGAAATTCAATCTGATGGATTCGGACATGGAGGAAACAGAGCGGATTATTGCCATGTATGATGAGAGGAAGAAAATCCACAGAAACCATGCGCTTGACACCGAGCGGATGCAGAAAATCAACGCAGCCAACATCGTTCACATTGAAACAGCAAAGCAAAAAGCACTTGCAGCACTGGAGGAAAAAAGACGACTCGCAACATTCAGCACAATGAATGCAATGGCTGGAGCAGTCGCTGACCAAGGACAGGCGTTTTTTGAGTTTAGCAAAGCGTTGGCAATCGGTGAAGCGATTATGAACACCTACAACGCCGCATCGGCAGCACTCAAAATTCCACCACCACCCGTCGGAGTCGCACTGGCAGCAATGATAACGGGGTTGGGGTTGGCAAATGTTGCAAAGATTAGTTCGCAGAAGGCTCCCACCTTCAAGAAAGAAATGGGCGGACCAGTGGCGAGTGGAAGACCGTATTTAGTGGGGGAGCGTGGACCCGAAATGTTTGTGCCAAATTCTGCCGGGGCTATTCAGTCCAACACTGGAGCAACTAACGTCAATATCCAGATCAATGCAGTCGACACCGAGGGTTTCGATGAGTTACTGTTCGCCCGCCGGGCCGTGATTGTTTCCGTTATCAACCAAGCAATGCACCGACAGGGCAAACGGGGGTTAGTGTGAGCGGCGCGCTTCCAACATCCCCCGCGTTTAGTTCGCTACAGGTTTCCAGTGTTCAACCTACGTTCACAACAAACGCAATCTCAGGTCGAAGACAAACCCGACAGATCGCGGGGCATCGGTGGGGGATGACCGCCAAATACCCACCACTCACGCGGGCAGAGTTTGCACCGATCTTTGCGTTTTTGGTCAAGCAACGTGGAACGTTTGAGAGTTTCACTGTGCAACCCCCCACGCTCAAAGATTCGCTTGGAAGTGGTGCAGGAACTCCACTTGTGAATGGTGCTTCTCAGACTGGTAGAAGTGTGGTAACGGACGGATGGAGTGCTGGGGCAACGATCCTCAAGGCTGGGGATTTTGTTTCGTTTGCCGGGCATTCCAAAATCTATATGTTGACCGCAGACGCAGCCAGCGACGGTGGTGGAAATGTCACGCTTGCGATTGAGCCGGGATTGATTGAGTCACCCGCAGAAAATGCTGTGATTACGGTTGCCAATGTTGCGTTTACTGTTGCGCTCAAAAACGAGGTTCAGGAATTTGCGTTGAGTACGGCGGGGCTTTATTCTTTTGAACTCGATTTGGAGGAGGCGTTTTGAGTCGCGGGCTTTCTTCCACGCTGAAAACTGAACTAGCTAAGTCGAATTTTGCATGGGCGTTTCTGGCAAAATTGGAGTTCAACTCGACCTATTATTTCACAACCGCGCAACATGATCTGAACAGTGGAGGAAACCCCTATTTGTCTTCGGGGATGCTGATTGATCTCAGCGAAATCGGTGAGGAATCAGGGATCAGCACTGGAGGGATTACACTGACCCTATCCGCCGCAGCCACGTCATTGATGACAGACTTGTTGACAAACGGACACCTGCATCGACAAGTCACGGTTTCGCTGGCCCTACTCAACTCCAGCAATGCGATCATAGATTCCGCATTTGAGTTGTACCGGGGACGTGTGGAATCCATGAGTATCCGAGACAAAAAGAAAACGTCCACTCTCGAACTTGGGATCGCGAACCACTGGGCAGATTTTGATCGCAGTAATGGGAGGTCAACCACTGACAATTCACAACAGCAGAAATTCAGCGGGGACAAAGGATTTGAGTTTATACACCAGTCAACCGAAGCGATTACATGGGGTGGGATTTTCCATTACCAAATGCTCACGCTGATCAAAAAACGCAAGTGGGCCGGGAGTTTACTGGGTTGGGTTACGTATTATGAAAAGGGGTACTACACAGAAAGCAAATATGATGCACTCGACAGTCCAGCGACCGCGGTGGAGATCGAGAAAATCCCGCTGATTTATGGCACACACACAGTGCCGGGTTCGCTGGTATATCAAGAGGTTTCACAGAATGGAAAGTTTCTCTATGAATGTCATGCGATTTGCGAGGGACCAGTCGCTTCTGTTGCTTACGCGAATGATCCAGCGTGGAACTCAACACAAGAATCGCTGATTGATTCTTATTTGTCAGTGGGATCAACTGACGCAGAAACGTTTCCCACATGGATGACAGACGCGCCCGCAGCCACATCCTATTCACCGGACGGTGGTGGTGCTGGCTGGGGTGGCCCCGCGTGGACATCCGACCACCAACTCAAAGGAGTTGCATTCGGATTTTTCCGCCACGAATTTGTGTGGGGGCAGTTTGAGAGTTTTCCCGCTTACGAGTTCACCGTGGGTGGGATCGCAATCACAGGAAACGACACAAATCCCGCATTGATTCTTAAGGATTATTTGACATCCACAACCCATGGCGCAGCAATCGCCGCTGGTGATATTGATGCGGACAGTTTTACTGCTGCTGCTGTAATTTGTGATGTCGAAAACAGCGGGGTGAAAAAACATGAATGCTCGATTGTTTTGGACACCTCAAACTCGCTGGTGGACAACGCAAAAGCGATTTTGCAGACCTGCAATGGTGAGTTGCATTGGAGTGGTGGTAAATACAGAATGCACATTAACGATGAGTTTTCAGGCACTCCCACAGTCGCGTTTGATGCATCCAAAATGCTGACCGAGCTGGAGGTTCGTGGAGAGTCAAAACGGGATCGAGCCACCCAAGTGATTTCCAAATGGATCAATGGCATAAAAGGCGATGAAGTCGCGTGGCCGGATGCGAATGACGAATCGTCCATTTATGCTGCCCATCTTGCTGCTGACAACGATGTCGCGCTTGTTAAGGATATTAACCTGCGCGGGGTGACCAATTACCACCAAGCACGTTACCTCGCAAAACAGCATTGCTTGAGGTCGAGAAACGCACTGCGGGTGGAGTTTGGAGCAACTGCGGAGGCGTTAGAATTAACGCCGGGCGATGTGGTGACAATCTCCCACGACACGCCAAGCTGGACTGCCAAGGAATTTCGGGTTGAGAGTGTCCAAATTGGGAACGATCTCTCCGTGGGAGTCAGCGCAGTCGAACATCAGGATTCTCATTACACTTGGGATTCTGTTTCTGATCCAGACGTTATTCCAGACACAAACCGCCCGGCACCAACTATTGTTTCTGCACCCACGAATTTTGGTGTGGTGGAGGAACTCTATTCAACGCGGGATGGTGCAGGAGTAAAAACCAAAGCGGTTGTGTCATGGACGCTTGCAGTCGGGGGGAATGTTGACCAGTACGAAGTCGGCCATAAACTCTCAGCGGACAGTGAATATATTGTGTCGATGGTCACAGTTGACACAACCACCACAGACGTGCTTGACCTGACACCGGGTGCCTACGATTTTCGGGTGGCAGCAATAAACGAAATTGGCAGCAAATCAAGTTATATTTCAGGGAGCTTAACAATAGGAGGACTCCCCGCAAAACCATCTACTCCCACGAATTTAGTGATCCAAGCAATGTCCACCATTGGGGTTGCAACATGGGACCAAAGCGACGATCTCGACGTTGTGCAGGGTGGAAAATTTGAGATGCGGCACAATCCAGAAACCACTGGAAGCAATATTGACTGGAACGAGGGCACAACCGTTGCGCTTGGAATCCCCGGCCATGCAACAAGTTGGACGGTTCCACTGCTGAATGGAACATACATGATTCGCGCTATTGATTCTACGAACCAAGAGAGTGATACCGGATATTTTGTTTCTGATGGCGCGTCAATTCAACCACTCGCTGTTGTTGGGTCTGTAACCGAAGAACCATTGTTCGCGGGCACACATTATCGCACCGCCGCACCCTATCCGAATCGTTTGTTAGTGGATTCGGTCGTGCAGATTGATGATGTTCCGGCAACAGGATCACCAGGAACATGGTATGGGATCGATGGGGTTGACGATCTCGACGATTGGGACCACCCACTTCAGCTAGGAGTCTGGACAAAAGAAAGCGGCCCCGCGTACACATTCGCGAACACTTTGGATACTGGAAGTGTTCAGACCGTCCGGCTGCGACTTTTCCAGAAATCGTTTGTTACCAAACCCAGTCCAAAAATCGACAACTGGACAGACATTGATTCGCGGGGGATGGCGGCAGGGAATATTTCTGGGGGTGCCGGATGGAGTGGTGGAGGTTTTGATGGATTGCTTTCAGGTTATGCGACCAGCAGAACCCAAATGCGGAAAACCAATGATGACCCGGCTGGGAGTCCAACATGGGGCGACTGGGAAAATTTTTATGTAACAGAAAAGTCTGGTCGGGCGTTTCAATTTAGGACTTTCCCCGAAATAAACAGTCAATATTTTAACTATCACATCGAACAACTCCGAGTTTATGCGGAGCAACTAACCAGCTAAGGTAAACATGAGCCAACACGATTACGTTATTGAAAACGCAGGAGGCGCGACTGTCCGGGCAGATATAAACTCTGTTCTCGCCGCGATTCAATCAAACAACTCTGGAGCAGTTGCCCCAAGTGCAACCACTGCCGGAATGTTATGGCTGGACACTCCCGCGTCAGGAGATTATTTCCTAAAAGTGCGAGACAAAGGGAACAATAATTGGTTAACGCTTGGCACTGTTTCTGATCCCGGATCAGATGGAAATATTGGGTCGCCTGCTGGTCATGTGATTAAGGTTGTTTCTGCGTCAATCGACACGCAATCACAAACAACGATGACAACAGGAGACACATACTACACGATAACCGCTTGCACTGCTGCGATTACTCCCCATGTTACTGGGTCAAAAATTCTGGTGACGATCTTTGCCAATATTAGTGATAGCAGTGGTACTGGTTCTGATGCGTTTTCTGGTGCGGGGATTATACGGACGGGGCCATCAACGGCATCCTCTCCGTTAGGTGTTGTGGCTGGCTCAAGTATGAGAGGCGGGTGGATACGTTACACCGAGAATGACGGAAGCGAGGCGACTTATCCCGTCATGGTTTCTTGGGAAGATACTGCACAAGATAACTCAACCAGCCATGTTTACACGTTACAATTCAAGAGTGTTGCGTCTGGGCATACTGCTAGCCTAAATCGGCGTTACAGCAGCACTGCATATTCCGGGGTATCAACTGTAACTTTGATGGAGATTGCCGTATGAATATTTTCGATAAACTGGAGATAAAGACAAAAGATTGGTTATCTTGCATTGGAGATGATTACGATCAGATTGTCTGGGTTGCCGGGCCGAAATGCACAAGGGATCAATGGGAAGCTGCAAAGACAGCACTTGTAGCAGAGTATGACGCTCAAGCCTACGCCCGAAAACGAGAGGCAGAGTATCCCGCGATTCAGGAGCTAGTGGTCGCCCTCTACGACACAGACGACCGCGCCGCAGTGGATGCAAAACGAGCGGCAGTCAAAGCGAAGTACCCGAAGCCGGGGTGACGGTGGAACGCTGCGAACTCGCATTGATCGCAGGAGTGGCGGTTTTGTTGTGTGGGTTGATTGTGTTTTTTGAACAGGTTTTGGGTGCAGAACCGCCTACTGGATTCAGGGCACAACCTGTGCCGATCTTTTGCGGACCAGCGGCTGCGCTGCGGGATCAATTACTAAAATCCCAAAGCAGACCTGTTTTTACCGGACAAGCACTTGAGGGGGCGTTTATGATTTTTCAACCACCCCCACCGAGCAGATCGTTTATGGTCACTTTTTGGCGTGGTGGTTCCGGGTGTATTGTAGCGGCGGGAACAAACGCACAGATTCACCAATCAATCCAGTGGACAATGCGAGGCGAGGATGGCAAAAAAAGTAACTGATTCCGAGACGTTAATTGAGATTCTCGCCCGCATATCCGCAATGGAATCCCAAGTCAAAATCATTGATTCCAGCATCGGTAAACTCGATGAACACCACGACCGTCACACCGTGACTCTTGACGAGTTACGGAGCCGCATGGACAGGCTCGATGGTGCCAAGGGCTTGGCAATGGTATTGATTGGCGTGGTGGGCGTCATGGGCAGTGTGGGAGGTTGGTTGTTTGGTAAAATGTGATGGATGGTGAAAAGGAAAAAAGGCGAGAAAAACATTATCCCACTGATCAAATGGGCTGTTCGCGCGGTATTACCTTTTGCCGAACTTTTTCTCATCGGATGGATCGTATGGTTCGCTTTCCACACGCAGGAACTAGCTAAAGAAACACAAAATCTGCTAAGTGCAATCGTGGGTGGCTTAATCGTCAACTACACAAAAATGGCAGGTTATATATTTTCTCGCGAGAGTGATGAACCAAAAGACGAATGAGGCTGGAAATTCTGGGAATAATAATACTGCTGGTGATGGTCGGGTTGGTTTCGGGAATCTACCACCTGTTTGTCGCACAGCGTGACCAGATCAAAATCATTCAAACGACCACATCAACCACAGGGGTGGGAGTCGCCAGCATTCAACTCCGCTTGAAGACACTTGAGAGTGCAATCCTAAACTATGACCACGAACCCAAAAAAGAGTGAATCCCAGAACAAGTGGATACAGTTGGCCCTGAACCATCCAGACACGATGACCATGACCCAAAAAAGTAACACGCCCCAGAACCCCGGTTTGCTTCCACCCAAAGCACCCAGCAGCAAGAATTTTTCTGATTTGGAATTGCGCTGTAGTTGTTGCGGAGAGAATAAGATGGACCCATCATTTCTAGTCAGGCTACAGGACATCAGGGACATCTATGGAGTACCAATGCATATCTCAAGTGCGTATCGTTGCCCATCGTGGAATGCGCGGCAATCCAAAACGGGAGCGAATGGCCCCCACACAACTGGCCGGGCAGTGGATGTTTTGGTTTCTGGGAACGATGCGCTGCGACTAATCAGGATTGCGTTGGAACGAGGGATCACAGGGGTGGGGGTTAGCCAAAAAGGTGAGTACACCGATCGCTTCCTTCACATCGACGATCTCACCGACGGAATACGACCACACACATGGAGCTATTGATGGACGAAACAACCTGCCACGAATGCGGATTTGAACCGCTTAACCCCGATGGGACTTGCCCGGAATGTGAAGGTGGAGGATGATTGCAATGCTTGGGACGGTGGGACTTGCTGCCGCAAAAACTTTAGTGATCTCGATGCTCAGCGAGAAAATCATTTTGCGTTTGGGGCTGGAGATTCTAGAATGGGCGGTGAAGCGGTCGACCAATTCTATCGATGACAAATTGGTCCACATGATGCGGGAACGCTTGCAGCAAACTGGAGTGCTGTAAACCCGTCAACAAACTCGTCAATTTGGTTTGTTGCGTCTTCCACTGCGAAGCGCAACCCCATGATATAACATCGAAATGCTCGCATAGCTCAGTTGGTAGAGCGACGCATTCGTAATGCAGGGCCATCCAATAAAATCAACAGGTTAGGCGGATTAAAACCCGTCAAAACCCATCAAGTCAATCCCCGGAAAATTCGGTCAGCCACAGCAGTGGAAGTTCTCCGCGTCGTTTCTGCGCTTAAGTGCGCGTAACGCTGCGTTGATTGTGTGGATTCGTGGCCGAGGTGCGCGGCGATTTCCACCAGTGAGAATCCGCTTTGTGCAAGGTACGACGCACAAGAGTGGCGGAGGTCATGCCACCGGAACTTTTCGATCTGGGCAAGTCTAAGTGCAGTTGTCCATGACCGTCGGACATTGTGGGGGAATACTACCACCCGCGAAGATCGAAGTTTCCGGGCACGTAATCGTTGGGCAATCTCAGCGGGCAAGGTTTGGATCAAATCTGCATTGTTTTTACGATTGGCAAACGTGATTGTGTTGCGCTTCAAATCAACCGACTCCCACCGCAGCGCGTAGAGTTCTCCACTTCTGCATCCAGTTGCCAACGCCACCAAAACCGCATCCAGTAAATCCGGCGAGTCAGAGGATTCACACGCCCAGAGCAATCGCGCCCGCTCATCATCCGACAACCACCGGGTTTGCTGATTCTGGATTTTGGGTCTGGCAACCTTGGAAACCGGATTGTCCCCCAGCCAGTGGAGGTGCTTGACCCCATACGAACAGACGCTGGACAGGACCGCGAGGTGGCGAACTACAGTTGCCGGGGCGACTCGCGATAGCAACTGATCGCGGGATTTACTGATTTTGATCAAATCCAGTTGGGCAAGGTCGATCCTTCCACACTCCCCATCCCACCAGTCCAAAATCCTTCCGTAATATCTTTGATCCCGCAGGGTGGGCAAATGCCCGGCCCTGTACGCACAAATCAAATCGTGCAACGTCCGTCCAGACTCCGCCAGTGGAGGTTCGGTTTCACGCTCCAGTTCTGCGAGTCTTGCCGCGTGGAGTTGTTTGAGGTGCTGAACCGCTTTTACTTCCGTCAGTCCTCTGATTTCGGAAACTTCACATAATATCTGACGGAGGGGTTGACCGGGACGATCCCACGGGCGGAATAATCCAACGACAACTTTTCTTTCCCCTCTGGTAGTGATCCACCAGTGTTTTCGTTTTCCACGGGCCACGGTATTACAACACGCCCGACATTTTTTTGTTTTCCCCGCCCTCGCCTCCGTCGGTTTTTGGGTTGGCCGATCTCCCAATAATCGTTTGTAACCGTTCATTATCGGCTTTTAGCAACCTGATTTGTTCCTTGTAGGCTTCAATCAGTTCGCGCAAATCCGCCGTTTGTTCTTCTGGGACCATGGGCAAATCATCATTAAAAAGTATGGTTCGGAGTTTACGCTGGTATCGCGGGGAGATGGAACCGGATCGTTCCCACCGGGAGATTTGCGAGGGGGCTACGCCGAGTTTGTGTGCGAGATCGGATTGGGATAAGTATTTTTTTGTTCTCGCGTCAAATAAATCTTTTCCTGTCATTTCAGTGCTTTAGGTGGTGGATTGGCTTTTTGGTGTATTGGGATTGTCTCTTTTTTGTTGACCTCCTGCAAGAAATTGTCTAGTATTTGCTAACACCATTAGTGTACGCAATGAGTGTTTGCCATACACACAGTACACACAAGGAAAAAGTGACCGGGGGGGTAAAAAAAGTGAGTATCCGAGAACTTGCGGAGGAGGTCCGTTGGCTCCGAGACGTTTTTGCACCCGAACTCCGACGCAGCAAAATCATTGAAAACCGAGTAGCACGGGAAGCAGCATTGGACGCTGAAGCCCGCGCATTGATTAGATCGATCAACCCGCTCGGCTAAGCAGTTCGGCGAGTCTCCGCGTGTGATTCCTTCGCGTGCGCCAATCCCATAACTGCAAAGCAATACGTGGAGGGAATTCTCCACCACGCTGTCGAGCGGGCACCTGAAAAGAAAGGAGCATGAACACCACAAAAACGGATACAGCGAAAAGCGTGGTGGAGTCGATCAAGGCACTCGCCCGACTTTTCGATGAGGAAAAACAGAAACCCAAACCAAAATCAACAACCATGGACACAAACAAACGACTCACCCACGACCGTTACTTTCGATTGCGGTCAAAACTCGACCCCACTGCCCCAGAGTGCTTTGCGAATCTGACAGATCGCGAACTGGCAGATTTGTATGCGAAGGAACTGGATTTCCCAATTTCGCCATCCTCAATAAAGGAAATCCGCAAAGACGTTTTCGGAATCGACGATCCACCACGCAAAACCACCAATGGGGGGCGACTGGTGCGCTTGGAAAAATGCGTGGAAGAACTGATTCGATTTGATCCACAGCGTGAACGTCTCAACAAAATACTCAGGGGGGAAGATGTCGTTGATTGATTGTATTTGTAAGGAACGAAAAATCGTTTGGAACCAGCGTGGAGGCATCCCCGTCTGGATTCGCCGCCACGTTAAACGCGCGTAATGTGGCTCCAAACACTGGGCGGGTGGTGGCATTATCGACCACACGCCCCTGATCGTCGCGGACCAATCGCGCGGGCTTCAGGCCCGGTACTCAAGCAGTTTTTGTGTGGGCAAACCACCCACGAAATCAAAGCGCACGCAGACGAGCCACCCACCTTTTCAAGTGCGGTGTGTGAGTTGTGTTTGCAAAAATCCACCAATTATTAACCACAAAAACCCAATGTTTTTACCATCAAATTACGAGCCACCAAAAAACCAAGGATCGAACTATTTGCGGCTGGATGACGGTGAGCAAACCAAATTCCGCGTGATGACTGAATCCCCACTGCTGGGGTGGGAGGTTTGGAGCGAGGACGTGGAGGGGCGAAAGTGCCACCGTCGCGAGTACACCCATGAGGGATTCGATGCGCTCACAGCGTTGTCTCCTGATCGTCCCAAACATTTCTGGAGCCTGATTGTGTGGGATGTTGCCATGAGCAAACTAATTATTTGGCACATCACCCAGAAGACGATCAAAGATTCTCTCACAGCATTGTCAAAAGATTCCGACTGGGGCGACCCCCGACAATACGATTTGCGGGTTGGTCGAGCCGGAAAAGGGATGGACACCAAGTGGACAATCACACCCGTTCCGCCGATCGGTCCACCACCCAACGATGCAGTGATGACGCTGCGGGATTCTCCCATCAATCTCGCAGCCTTGTTAACCAACTCCGACCCCTTCAAAGGAGGCGCAGGTGAAGACATCCCATTTTAATCGCCCGATTTCGTATTTGGGTTCGGTCAAAGAAACACGCCCGAAGAACTATACACTCGCGGAACTGGTCAATGGAATCCGCGCGGGTGCGTGGAAGCAAGGCGTGGAGGCTGTGCGGACTGCTGACGGGGACGCAAGAATCGCACAAAAGAAAAAACTCCCATGCGTCCTACTTTCCGGGCAGTTTCACGGTGCGAAAGCGAAGGATTTGGACGATGCGTCGGGGTTGCTTCAGTTAGATTTTGATAAGGTTGCCGACCCCACCACGTTGCGCGATCAGTTGAAAAACGATCCGTATGTTGTAACAGCATTCATTTCTCCCAGTGGGAATGGAGTCAAAGGTGTCATCAAAATCCCGCCATCAGCGGATTTACACAAACTCGCATTCAAGCAGGTTTCCGAGTACATCCACCGAGAGTACGGGCTAGAAATCGACCCAGCTTGCAAAGACATTTGCCGCAAAATGTTTGTGAGTTACGACCAAGGGATTTGGGTGGATGAATCCAAACGAGTTTTTGATGTCAAACCGGAGCAGGAACCGCCCAAGAAAAAACGTGCTTTACCACCACCCGGCAGCGATGACGCGCGGATCGCGGTGGAAGCACTCAAATATATTCGCGCAGAGAACCGGGGCGATTGGATCGAAGTCGGGATGGCACTCAAATCATCACAAGACAAGGTGCCAGGCGCATACGAATTATGGGTCCAGTGGAGTGCCGGAGCGTCCACATTTAGAGATGAGGAAGATTGCCGAAAGACGTGGGCATCGTTCAAAGGAGGGGGGCGAGAGTTCGGTACTCTCATCCACAAGGCCAAGCTTTTCGGATACGAAACGCGAACCGAGGAACCTGCCGGGCCACGTCCACAACCACCACCTGAAGAGCCGCGCCCGGAGGAATCTGCCGAAATAGATTCGATGGATTCAATGCTGTTGAAATCCAAGAAAGGCGAGGTGCGTGGATGTTTAGCCAATGCGATTGTCTTTGTGCGGTATCATTTTGGGGGGAGTCTGGCGCGAAACCTGTGGACTGATAAAACCGAAATCACCGGGGAACTCCCATGGAACCGCACTGCTGGGGACTGGATTGACCTAGATGATACCCGTGCGCTTGAATGGCTACAGAAAATGGGATGTTTTCTGACAACTCCACAGGCTGCGGGCCGGGCAGTGGAGGCAGTCGCATCCGAGCGTAGTGTCCATCCACTGCGAGAGTATTTGGAGGGGCTGAAATGGGATGGAGTTGAACGGTTGCGTCATTGGTTATCGGACTTTTGTGGTGCCGATCAAACCGTTTACACCGCCGATGCTGGTGAGAAGTGGTTGACCGCAGCGGTGGGGCGAGTGTTTCAACCGGGATTAAAATTTGATTCCATGATTGTGCTGGAAGGTGCGGAAGGAATCGGCAAATCTTCCACCTTTAACATCCTCGCCGGGGACGATTATTTCACAGACGATATGCCCGATTTTCAGGGGAAAGATGCAGCAGAACGCACCCAAGCAGTGTGGATAATTGAACTGTCTGAACTGGACACCTTGAAGCGGTCAGAAGTGTCACAAGTCAAAGCGTTTATAACCCGTCGAATGGACCGCTACCGACCAGCATATGGGAGGCGTGTTCAGGAGTATCCGAGGACGTGCATTTTGGGGGGAACAGTCAACCCAGAGGGCGAAGGTTGGCTCAAGGATACCACCGGAACAAACCGTCGATTCTGGCCGATCCCATGCACCACTTTTGACACCAATGGGCTGCGAGTTGCGCGGGATCAATTATTGGCGGAGGCTGTGGTGCGGTTTAGGGCCGGGCTTCCACTGTGGCTCGACAATCCAGAGTCAGTCGAGATCGCAAATTCACTCCGAGCAGAGCGTAAATCCTTTGATCCATGGATGGAGGACATCGAGGGATTTTTGAGCCGAGAGGGCCGCGAAACCGTGACGACTGCAACCATCCTTGACCACCTCGAAATCGACGTGGGCAGACGCTCCCAGTGGGACAACACCCGCGTGAGTAAGGTTCTTCATATCCTTGGATGGGAGAAATTTCGCCCACGGGTGGGGACCAAAAGAACATGGATGTGGAGGGAAATTGGGGGAGTGGTACCGTCTGGTACTGCCAGTGGTACCACCAGAGCGGGGCTGTAACCCACTGATATTATTAACTGGGTATCGGTGGTCCAGCAGGTACTACCTAATTCTAACATTATGGAAATGAAAGTAGTAGTGGAGGGGTACTCTTAAGCGTATCCCCTTATAGTGTTTGCGTTTTTCGGCAGTACCAGCTGGACCACCGATACCACGCCTATTATATCAGTTAGTTACGGCGATGCTCTGACGGTACCACTGACGGTACCAGACAGTACCAAAACCCAAAAAACAGCCAAAAACACCAGATATGGACGAAAAACAGAAAATTCCAAGCGTCGGCACATGGTCAACATTCGCAGAACAGCAGTTTTTGCGGGATATACCGGAACTGATGTTCGAGCGGCTTGACAGGACGATCACGCTGGAGGATGTGATTAGGGCGTATGTATCGTACCACGATTCGATGGATCACCGAAAAAACTGGGGGACGATTGAACCGAGGTTGGTCCGGCGACAGGTTCAACGTTTACTCAAAAAGTACCGTGCAGACCTACGACGATTACGGGTGGAATGAATCAGGCGTGGACAGAGTGCGCGAGGGCATTACGCGCAGCCGAAAAACAAGTGTGCGAGGCGTGGAAGAGTCATTCCGAGAGTTGTTGGGCAGGGATTAACGCACTCGCATTGGTGCGTTTGAAGATCATAAAGAAAGCACATGGGACTCCGGGATTTCATAGCGGCGATTTTATCGAGGAATCAATCTACAAAGCACCAGACTCAAAATACGAAAACTGCGACTATGACAAAACCAATAGAGGAAAGCGTAAAGTGTCCGCACTGCAAGCGGATGGTGGTGATTCCGTGGATGGCAATTAACCGCAGGGCATCCCAGCGGAATTGCCCATTTTGTGAGGGGCATTTTTTGCTCCGTGCTAATGTTGCGCTGGAGGTAATCAAAATGCGTAATCCGAAGCCGGGGGAATTTTGATATGAGTAATTCACAAATGATGGAGGAACTGGGAATTTCTGATGGACCACTTGAACGTTTTTTATGGGCGCGGCGCAAATCCGGATTGAATGCTAAGGAGTTTGCGAAGTCCGTGGGCATGACCCCTTCAGGATTTCATAATATGACCGCAAGGCGGAGTCGAGTGAGTCCAGCGTTGGCGAACTCAGTTGAGTTGGTACATGGCATCCGTGCGGAATGGATTATGACAGGAGAGGGGATGGAGGACACAATAGGACGGCAGCAGGGGCGATTCGCTGGGGAAGAATCATTGGTTGCAATCGTGGACACGCGCGAACAACGCCCGCTTGCATTAGGTCTGAATCAGGTACGCGCGACACTCCAGACGGGCGACTACACACTGCGAGGGCTGGAGGATCAGGTTTGTGTTGAGCGGAAGAGTTTGGGCGATTTGGTTGGGTGCATGACCAGTGGCCGGGAACGATTTGAACGCGAGATGCAGAGGATGATGGCGTTTCCTCAGCGAGTGGTGGTGGTTGAGTCGAGTTTTGGCGAGATGTCGCGGGGTGAGTACCGAAGCCAGTTGCCGGGGCTAACGGCAATCAACACTGTTGCAAGCTGGACCGGGCGTTTCGAGATGCCGTTTATCTTTGCGGAAAATCGAGACAACGCGGCAAAGTACATCACGCATTTCATGGTCGCCGCAGCAAAGCGGGCGCACCAGCGTTTGAAACTATTGAGTGGTGGTTGATGTCTGTGGTGTTCGCCCGGCGGTTTCGATCCATATTGTTGAGGGAGCGGCTCAACCCCGCTGATGTTGCAAAGCGGATGGGGCGTGGTCATGCGGACGTGGTTGCCGTTAGCAACTGGCTATCTGGACGCAACGAGCCGAGTATGCGGAATCTGTTGAGGTTGAGTGCTGCGCTTAAAATTGAACCGATGGAGTTGATTAAAAATGGAAATTCAACTGAACGCTGATGTTAAAAAGCTAACCCGCGAACTCCGGGGCATCGAACGCAAGCAGATTCCGTTTGCCGTTAGCAAGGCACTCAACGCGACTGCATTTGATGCACAGAAGGGGTTACAGAAGGCGTTGAGCATCTATCTGGACCGTCCAACTAAATTCACAATCAACGCGGTCCGAGTCAAAAAGTCGGAGAAGAAAAAGGATTTGATTGCCTACGTCGGTTTCGCTGGTGGTGGTGGATTCAAGCCGCCGAAGAATGCGGGTGCGCTGCCGTCCGAGTATATGTCGAGGCTGATCAGTGGAGGAACGCGCCGCCCAAAGAAACGGGCCATCGCTGTCCCAACATCCGCATTCAAAACGAATCAGTATGGGAACATTGCGAGGGGTAAGATTAAAACACTGCTTGGAAATCCTCGCAAGTATTTCTCCGGTACACCCAAGGGACGTGGATCGGATGCTGCTGGAATCTGGCAACGGATGCCCCCGAACAAAAAGAAGAAGGCTGGTAGCAGTTCCCGAAGGCGCAACCCCAATGCAAAGCAGCAGAGCATCCGCATGGTGATTGCGTGGGAGCCGTCAACTCATTATAGAGGCGGACGCTTTCCGATGGCAAAAATCGTGGAGAAAACAGTGCGCCAGCAGTTTGGAGATCGCTTTCGTTCTGCGCTAAAATATGCTTTAAGATCAGCACGTTAAGGTACTGTCAGCGGCACCAAACAAGGGTATTGCGATG
>VTLG01010542.1_pt1 | contig 24641 bp, 19 predicted proteins | sample 4694571 | NCBI WGS metagenome assembly VTLG01 (sample SAMN12604809, study PRJNA352737) | marine metagenome | biome: ENVO:00000447; feature: ENVO:00000209|ENVO:00000569|ENVO:01000036; material: ENVO:00002151; isolation source: viral sequences binned using virsorter ...
GTACCAGCTCCAAATGCAAGTTCAGCGACAATATTACCGTTATGTTTACCTATAATTCTACCAAGAGTGTCTTCAGATCCCGATCTATTAGAATCTAGTGAGATTGTTTGGTATGTATTGCCAGTAGATTTACATTCTATACCTTCAGTACTTGCATCCGTAGCGATCTTTAAGATAGAACCATCATAAGTAAGATTGGCTTCACCTTGAATAGCATTTGCACCTGTAACAGTTGTAATTGTATTATCAGTTGAGCCTGTCAGAGCTGCTGCTGAAACAGCAGACCAGCTAAGAGTACCGCTACCATTTGTTTTTAAATATTCATCTGCTGCACCATCATCTACAGGTAATACTAAAGTATATTCTGCATTACCTGTAGTGGCAGCAGGGGCTTTCAGTGCAATAAAGCCAGCCCCTCCACTTGTCGGTTTTAGTTTTATTTCACTCATGATTTCGGATACTTATCTTTTGTTTTTTTAATAGTTGCTTTCCAACTATCAATACCGCTATGATAAATCTCATCTAATTGATCTACCACAGACGGATATTCGGATGCTCTATCTCTTTGATATTTTTTATTATCATACGCTGTTCTGATTCTTATAAGTTCTGCATCAATATCTGCTTCAGATGGTTGAGCATTATCTTTATCTCTCCAATTTACTATAACATCTTCTGTCATAGTAAATCCAGAACCAGGTCTAAGCGAGATAACAGCATCCGCTCGCTTAATAACGTCGTTAGTAGGTATTGTCATGATAGATCTAATTGAATAAAGGTGAAACTTGTACTACCATAAGAGTTGACATCTATTACGTTTTTATATCCCCACCAAGCTCTCCAAGCTGTATTAAACTTTATAGCTCCTGATGACCAACCACCATAAGATGTTAATGGATATAAGAACTGTAACTGTCCAGCAAACGGGAACTGTAAATCAGTTGCACTACCTCCGCTATTAGCGGGAGCAGCTACGGTAAAGACTTGCTTTTCACATAAACTGTTATCAACAGAACTACCATTTAATTCAGTTTGATGTAAGCCAACTTGATTATATGTTTCATCTTGACCTGTTGCATTAGATTTAATACGAGCATTAAGAGAACAACTTATCAATATATGAGTACAATCAGTTACTGGTGTAACAGAAGCTTCTGTACCACCTATTTCCCAATCAGTTAAATCTACATCAGTTAAAGTTGTATTAGCAGTAATCCGTACTTCACTAGCAGTAAGAACTTTACCTCCACCAGCTGCAGCCCAGCTATTATCTCCTCTTAAAAATGTACTTGAGCTTGCGGTACCTGTAGCTGATAAATCTGCTAAAGCTATTGAATCATCATTCAAACCACCAGTTGAGATTCCAGTTATAGTACCGCTTCCATTTATTACTATTGGCATAATTAAACTATTGTAAGTGTTCTATTTGCAGGAACAGTAATAGCTACTCCACTAGCTACTGTCATTGGTCCTGGGTACATGGCGTTATTAGCAGCTGCTATCGACCAATCTGCAGCTACTTCAGCTGGGGCTTCGAATCCTACAGCTGATATTTGTTTACTAACTGTTTGATTACCTGTTACAGCTAACGTAGATCCATCAAAAGTAAGGTTTGCCTCACCTTGAATAGCGTTTGCACCTGTTACGGTTGTAATGGTGTTATTAGTTGATCCAGTTAAGGCTGCACCACCAGCAGCTTCCCAACCGCAATCTCCATTAGAATCTACTGTTAGAACATAGTTATCTGTTGCAGTTGTTTCTTTAAGACTAAAGTTACATCCAGGTATTTTAAACTTAGTTATTTCACCATTAGATCCATTAGCATTACCTATAACACACTCATTAGCAGAGTCAGCTGCTGTAGCAGTAGCTAATCTACCTATATAAATATTATCAGATCCTGAGGCAATTGTAGCACCTGCTGAAGGTCCAATTATAGTATTATTACTACCGGTATTTAAAGAACCGCCAGTACCTCCACCTACAAGAATATTCCAAGCACCTGTAGTAACAGTACCACCTGCATTCTGACCAATAGCTACGTTACTATCACCACTTTCTAATGCATTAAGTGCGGAATCACCAATTGCTACACAGTTATCACCAGTAGATGAACCATCACTTAATGTGTAAGCACCAATACCAACATTTAATTCACCAGTACTATATCGACCTGAGTCAAAACCTATAAATGTATTACGTTCACCAGCTGCAGCTGACATTGCTTGTGAGCCTATAGCAACTGATTTGCCTGTACTAGTTACACCGTCACCACACTGATAACCAATAAATACGCAATCATCACTAGCATTGATATCATTACCAGCGTCTTTACCGAATAAAGTATTCCTATAAGTATCAGCATCTAAGGCAGCACCAGCACCTGAACCAGCGGTAGTGTTATTCTGACCATCAGAAGTTACACCAGCACTCATTTCAACCCAGCTTAGTTGTGCACCACCGTCTGTTTTAAGGACGTAATTAGCAGTTCCATCAGCTTGGGGCCATTTCAGACCATCAAGTATTAAATCACCTGTACCGTTAGGTGTGATAAGTATGTCATTATCGGCTCCATCTTCAATCTTAATAGTACCTGAGTTACTACCATCATTAGTTTCTAGTAATAAATCACATGTATGGTGTGTTGTTAAAGTAGCTACACTAGCACTACTACCATGAAGATTAGTCTTACCACTATCTCCTCCATGAAGTTCTATCTCACCAGTGCCGAATGCTGCAATCGTAACAGAACCGTTGCCACCATCTCCAAACTTCGTGTAAGCATGTGAAGCTTGTACCTGCATAGCTTTTCCGCTAGCTGGTTTAAGTGTAGAAACAGCAGTACTACTATTACCTACGGTAACTACACCAGCACCATTAGGTACTAGGGCAATATTACCATCGGTTGTACTAGTTGTTATTGTTCTAGCTTGTATATCTAAGTTACCACCTAATTGAGGTGATGTATCATCTACTACATCTGATATACCACCTGCTGCAGCTGCTTCCCAACCAATATCACCATTGGAATCCACAGTAAGTACGTAGTTATCACTACCAACTGCTAAGTATTTAGGATCACCACTAGCATCTCCTGTAATAAGAGCGCCTCTAGCAATACCAGCCATCTTATCAAGATTAACTGCATTATTTGCTATTGTTAAGGATGTAGCACCTGTAACGTCTCCTGTATGAGTAGCATTGGTAACTTTTGCTGTGTTTGCAGCAACATCTGTGGCTATATCAATACCATCTACAGTACCACTAATTGTAATATTACCTGTTATATCAAGTCCTGCACTAGTAGTCTCTGTCTTCTTAACACCGTTATGGTACGTAGCAACACCGGCATCTTTTGTACAAACAATAGCACTTTCTGTACCACTTGTTCTTATATTAAGATCACCGTCAACTACATTTAGATAAGTATGATTTCCATCAAAATAGAATCTTACATCTCTACCAGTACCAAGATTAACTCCAGCATTATCATTAAATATTAATGAATCATTACTCTTATCCCAGTAGCTATTCGCACCATCACCTTGGAATATTACATCTCCAGCATGATCTGCACCATCATCTGTTGTAGTTCCGGTTACATTTATACCACCAGAAGTTGTAGCTACCTTTTGTGAACCATCATAGTATAATTCTACAGCACCATCTTTTTTAGCTACAATAGCTTCCTCAGTGCCATTAGTTCTTATATTGAGATTACCAGTAACTACATTAATATAACCATGAGTTCCAGTATGATATAATCTAATATCTCTATCAGAGCCAAGACTTATCTGAACATCATCGTTTAATTTTAATGTATCATCACTCTCATCCCAGAACATATCCTTACCAGCATTGGTACTATTATCCCAGGTTACATCACCTGTGAATGTACCGCCAGCTCTAGCCATTAAGTTAGTATGACCTTCTACTCCAGTTTCCCATGCACTACCAGTCCATACCTTTAACTTATCATTTGTAGTATCATATGCTAAATCACCTTCAGCAAGTGCATTACCACCTCCATCAGTAGTAGGTGCTGAGGGACTGAAATCATCTATCTGGTATGTATCATTAAAGTTTTCTACAGCAGTGAGGTTATCTGCTACTGTTTCTACTTCAGTAATCTTACCAGCTACTGCAGTTACATCAGCTCCTTTACCTGCTACAGTTGTTACATTAGAACTTATACCAGCTACAGTTGTCACATTAGCTGCAATACCAGCTACAGTGCTCATATTGTTAACATTAGCAGTAGTAGCCAATGTATTCATATCACTGACAACATCAGCAGTACCTAAGGTATTCAGGTCTGAAACTACATCAGCAGTACCTAGAGTATTCATATCAGATACAGCATCAGCCGTACCTAAACGTCCTATCTCTGTGGTTTTACCTGCAACAGCAGTTACATCAGATGATATACCAGCTACTGTTGTTACATTAGAACTTATACCAGCTACAGTTGTTATATTACTAGATATACCAGCAACTGTAGTTACTTCTGAAGATTTAGGTGTAAGTCTATGGAATGTATAGGATGGGTTTGCAGCATAAGCAGCATCGCTTAAAGCTTTTGTTTCAACTAAAACACCAAATCCAGCTGCTAATACAGTAGAACCACATCCAGTTATAGTTAAATCATTTGATAGATTATCTAGTGTAGATGCTGGTATTGTTACTGTACCAGTACTAGGTGTATAGGATGTTGTAAGTGTACCAATTGATACAATAGTACCAGCATTACTATTTATATCAGGGTTAGTAGCAGGGAAGTCTGATTCATCAGTAATAGGTACAAAACCACCAACCTCATCTACTAAGTTAATGACTCTATTATCTACAGCCTTAGTTGTAGCAATAGAAGTATCATCGGATACCCATGTTTCACTTGATATTATTTCTTCAGTACTACCTATATTATAATATCTAGCATCAGACGCTGCTGATGTATAGTATGTAGAGTTATCTGCTGTATGACCTGCTTGTTCACTACTAGTAACTGAAGCAGCATCTGCTAATTGAGATGCTTTACCAGTTAAATCACCTGTTACATTACCTGTAATTGTACCTGTAACATTCAAAGTACCAGCAACTACTGTGTTACCAGAAGAAGCTGCAACAGTAAATTTATTTGTATTTACATCGAAATTACCATCAACACCAACAGCATCACTGAATCCTGCGGTTCCTGTTACATTTAATGTACCACCTACTGCGGTATTACCATTAGATGCTGTAACAGTAAACTTATTACTATTAACATCAAAGTTACCATCTACTCCTGTAGCTTGTAGGTTTGTAGCTCCACTTACATTTAATGTAGTATCAAGTGTTGTGACTCCTGTAACATCTAAAGTACCAGGAATATCTATATTAGTTGCCCACTCTACATCACTACCATTAGATGCTGTTTGAAGAAGTTGTCTCGCACTACCATCTTGTAGTTTACTTACTGCTATCTCTGCTGTTGGGCTAATATTAGCATTAACGATAGTCTCATCTTTAATTTTATCTGTAGTTACAGCATCAGGTTCAAGGTCCCAATTCTGTACTAAATTATCAGTTCTGCTACTAGACTCTTCAGATAATCTTAATGCCTGGGTTTGGTTATCATTTAGATCATTTGCTTTGACAGCAGCACCTGTTTGGTAAGTGGCTTGGGCAGTTAAACCAGTTAGGCGGTAGATTCTGACAGTACCACTGGATGGAGTATGATCACTAGGACTTGTTATCCAAGTTACTGTACCTCCATTAGAGGTATAGTTAGTTATGTTATAATGAGTACCAGCTGTTTTTAAGACGCCGTCTACTCTAACATTTATTTCTTCTTTAGCGGCAGTCTTGATAGAGAAGTTCTCAGAAGCACCTCCGCTCGCTGTGTATTGTTTAAAACTTGCCATTATTTATTTAGGTAATGAGAGGACGTTTTCGAGACGATTTTGGGTTGTTAGATCCCTCTTCTTAAGACGTTTTATTTTCTTTAATTTCGCATCATTTATTAGAGTTTGTACTTTAGGATCCATCATGATACCTGCCCATGCTTTACGTCTAGCTTCAGTAAAGATTCTATCAATTGCTAAGTTATGGTAGAAATCCATTGATTCATAGTTACCACGTTCTCCAGAATCAATGACTCTATTCATTTCTGCTAACGATTCTATTGCTTTAGGATTCTGTGCAAGTTTATCTAATGCACGCTCCAAGTTTTGTTCTCCAATAGCTTTTTGGAACATAGATCTAATACGTGGACTATCTGATAAATCATCACCCATAGGTGAGAAATATGTAGACATACGTAAATCATAACCACTGTCAAATAAAAAGGTTCTGCCTGGACTTGGGTCTAAATTTAAAGATACAGGACTAAATGCATTAAATGCTCTAGTCATGAAGTCATGGTCTTTAATAGGTCTACCATTTAATATATCGTATTTAATAGGTAGATCATCACCAGGTAAATATTCACTTATTAAGTTTCTATTACGTAATGCTTGATCTATACCAGAACCTAACTCACGAGTATAAGGTGTAAATAGTTTACCTAATTCATTCCTTAAGCCTGCTAAAGGTACAGTATTATTCAATAATCCAGCTGCAATTCTTTCTGCCTGACCAGGACGACCAGCAAATAAATCTACAAACTGCTGCATACCAGCAAGATATGATTTACTTGCTATACCTTGAGCTATAACAAGTGAAGTTTTAAGTAGTTCTTTCTCTGTCCATTCTTCACCCATTAACATACTGTTATCACCAATATCACTTACAAGTCGTAAGATTTGGTTAAAAGGTTCAAATGAATCATAGCCTACCCATAAACCACCTAGTTTGATATGCCCAGGTTTATACCCAGCATCTAACCACATCTGGCGTTTCTGTCTATCTGTAGGACCACTACCTGTTATATTTCCATTCATCCAAGCCCATGATGCCATACTAATTACAGCACTACCCATACTTAAACGACCGACTTGTAATGCCTTAGCATTCATCAGTTCTTCTGGAGTAGTGATTCCATACTGTCTTACAGCATCTAAGTTATCAGGTCTAGCAAATGCTATATCATTCCATTCTTTAACTAAGAAGTTAAAACCAGGTGTATGCTTTGCTGTTAAAGCTAATCCATTAACACCAGTCTGTGCAAATAGGAAGAAAGGCTTAGCCCATGGGTTAGCAGTGAAAACATCATTCAATCCTTTTGAGAAACCTTTAAGTGGTTGTGTTAATGTAACTTCTCTTCTAGCAAACTTTGTAGCTTCATCTAGTATATCACCATTACCATCAAATATCTGAGAGTAAAAATCTTGCTCATAAGCTTGCATTAATTCTGGAGTAATCTTAGGTGTCTTACCACCTGCAGACTGTATATCTAAAACATTACGCATAGCCTTCTCTCGCATCTTAGCTCTTCCTAAAATGTAAGCAAAGGCATCATCAGTAGCAGCCATAAGCTTAGTAGAATATGTCAACAAGTTACTGTTATTCATATTCCTAGCCATATTAGCCATCTTGAATGCAGCTTTATCTGCATCAGTAGCTCTACCACTATCCTCATGCCAACGTCTTAATAATTCCCAGTTATCATCATTTCTTGTATATTCAACATAACGTGATTTAATACTGGACATCTCACCAGACCAGTAAGAATTTAAACGAGTTTTAAATAGAGTCCATGATTCAGGTATAGCTTGCATCATAGCATTCATTGATGCTAATCCAGAACGTATCGTGGCAGTATCTTGTGTCCACGGATAACGCATTGTAGCTCCTATAGTCGTAGCAAATGGTCTTAGGAAGGTAGCTGTACTTGTACCCATAATAGCTCTGATAGGAGTCTTAGGACCACTTAAAATACTATGTACAAATACACCTTCTAATTCTCTAATTAAAGCACCAGTTCTATCTGGACCGTCAGGGGTAAGTTTACCACCCTTGATCATCTTTCTATTCCATGCATCATAGTCATCTAAATTATTAACAGTCTTCATTGAAGAGAACAATTCAAACAAAGCATTCATTACATTATTATCTGGCTCATCTTTAGCGATCTGGAGGATTGTCATAATAGACTCCCTCGTGTCAGCCATCTCTCGGGTCAGTTGTTCATCTAAGAAGTTTCTTTGTTTACCTGCTCCAATCTGTCTGAAGTTATCTGATTTAATAATTCTAGCTTTTTTAGTCTCAGTTAATGCAGTTAGAATAGTATCTACAATCTGTGCAGCTGGTCCATCTATATCACCAATATCAACTAAGTCAGCTAGTTCTCTACCAGCAATTCCTGTATCTCTAATTTGATGTAATAGTGAACCTACAATTAAATCACCTACAACTATATTTCTACTTGTCCATGTTTCAATTGTATCTATTACTTCACCAGAAGGATTAACTACATCATATGTATCTTTAGATTTATACATATCTGCTAGGTATTCACCAGCTGTCATTTCACCTGCATTCCTACCTTGAGTAATACGTTGATGAGCTAAAATAGAATCACCAAACATTTCTACTAATGTTTTCCTATCTTTTTTAGCAGCATTTATAGTCTTTTGGAATGACTCATCAGTTAAAAGATTTCTTATGATAGCTTCAGCAGTAGCTTCACTTAAGTCACCTTCTCTTGCAATCCTTTCACGTTGAATAGGAGTTGTTACAGAACCCGTAGATCCTTCTTCTGAGCCCCAATTGTTACGTATTTTCTTTTGTCCTTCAAATACTTCATATGGTGTTTGTTCAGATACATGAGCTCCTTGATGTGGATCAGCTATAGATCTATTCTTATCTGCTCTTAGTTGCTGATCTCCTCTACGAAGTTGCGCAATACCATTTTCTACTGATTGTTTACTTACACTATCAGTTCTATTCTTTACTTGTTGTATCACTTTACTACTGCCTTTACCGATAAGCATCGCAACCCCATCAAATATAGTACCTATTCCCATACCTTCAACGATGTTTTTAAGTTTCATCATTACAGGATGGTCAGTATCATTAGTTGATATAGGAGTATCTATAAAGCCATACTGATCTCTTAAAGTTCCAAGTGCGTTATGTCCGTCTGACTCCTTAGAGATCAAATCAGATGCAGCACCAATTCCAGCTGCTCTTACAAAGCTATTTGCTAGTAGAGTACCTCCAGCTTGTATGCCAAGTCTAGCTGCTGTTACTTTAGCAGTAGGTATGATGGCAGCGGCTAATGAACCGAAGTGTACAACACCTCTGGCTAATTTTCCCCACCATGTTTTTGTTATTATAGGGTTATCATAATCAGTGAAGGGAGCCCAGTCAGGTCTATAACCTTCTGGTGTTTTCATCTCTCTAGCCATCTCTCCAGAGAACGCATCTATTGTACGCTCTGGAAAGGTGACTATAGAAGAGGCAGTATCTTGTAAACCACCTGAAAAAATTGATTGACCTTCTTTGGCTAATGCTTTGAGTCCCCATCTCTCTGCATTTCTAGGATCATCTTGTTCAGCTAAAGCTTCACTTTCTATTTTCTGATCAGCTTCTTCAGTAGCTGCCCTAGCTTCTCTTTGTTTTTCTAATTGATTGGCGTATTCTCCAATATCATCTGCTGATTGTTTAATACCTTCTACGTCAATTAATAGACTAGGATCTTCTGGCATTTTTTTATGCTAATAATGTTTCAGTAATCCACTCCCTTAGGACTGCACTACTTATATTCTCTGGGCGATTTGACCAATGAGTAACGTTATTGATTGCTACATATTCATTAGTTATTTGTGGTTCAAAGTCAGTTAATGATCTATAATCATCATCATAAGATGAGTATTGATTAGATCTCTGAGAATTCTGTCTTAATGTATTTATAGCTAAATCTGTATTAGTGAACATCCAATTCGCATTATCATTTTCCAATGCAACTTGGAGAGTTCTACTTGGACTAGGTCTATACGTTAGTAATCTTTGCTGATTTACTAATGGTAGATTCGTTTCTTCAGGTAATTCAGATACTTCTTTTGGTAATAAATCTAATGCTTTCAACCTTCTCCTCATAAGTTGAATAGGAGAAAGTTTTATATTAGGGAAGCTACGATAATAATTAGGTATATTTATCTGTTTTCCATTAATGTATTTTACAGCTTCTTTGATATGAGGGTCTTCTCCTAACCAAGGTTTATCGCTATCCAGTAAATTAGGATCTAAGCTTAAAGCATTTTTTACAGTTTCAAGTTGTTTTATTTCTGAAGCAGGCATTACCCCACCGCCCCATTGGGACCATGATGTATCGCCTGGTTTTCCTAATTCTAATCCCTCAAGAACTGCTTCTCTACCTGCAGCCATAGCTTCCTCTTGACTCGAACCTGTGTCTATAGCTAGTGCAAAAGCATCATTGAATGCATTAGTAGCATTCTCTACATAAGCTCCATGTTTAAGAGTTTTATCCTTGAGACCATCGTTCTCTAAAGTTTTTTTATTAACTGCTTTTGTGATAAAACTATCTCTGGATTTAGTATTCATACCAGAATTAGGTAGTTTCTTAATCCACTCTTGAAGAAGCTCTGGATCTTCAATACCTACAAGATCAGCTCTTGTAAGCTTCTCTCCACGATTAAGTCTACGCAGTAAATCGTCATTTATAGTCTCATCTAAAACACTACCTTTAGTAAATAGATTCTTTAATCTATCAGGTACATCTTCCATACTAACACTGAACTCTTCCATATAGTTCTGTATTAGATCTTGCTTTGCTTGATAGGTAATTGGTTCGTTAGATTTTTGAATCTCACCTAAAGCATTATCTACCCAATGCTCTTGTTTAGCTTTCTCTTCATCTTCATCTTCTTGTCTTTTATCATTATCATGCTCCCTCATAAGTTTCAATAATTTAGCAGTATCTTCTGGCCATAAGTCTCTAGGAGTTGTCCAGTGTGGATTCTCAGGTGTACTATCAGCTGCTAAGAATGGAGTATCTAACATCTGTTCCACATCACTTCTATCTAACGCATCTGTTTTATATGCATTACCTACGTTTTCATACGCTTCTAATCTTGAAAGCTGAGCACTTCCGTCATGAAAACCTTTATATAGATTTATAGATTTAACAAAATAACTAGGATCAGTTTTAAGTTTTATTGCTAAATCTTTATATCTACGTTCCTGTAAACTACTCGCTAAAGCAGCTCCAGATTCTTTCATATATGTTGTAGTTCTGACATGACTTCTCTTCATAAGTTCAGTCAGAAATTCTCTCTTAAATCTACCGAACCTTCCACCTACAATATCTTTATGTTGATAGGCAAACCAGTTATCCAGTACAGCATCTATATACTGACGCTCAGTTTCATTAGCGGCATCATCATATACTTTTATCTGTAAACTACCATCTTCATTACGTGGTGCAATGTGTTCAGGTAATTTAATATGCATACCGCTTTCTGCTGCTATTCTGTAACGTATATGTCTATTGAGAGTATCTTTAATTGTATAATTACTTTCAAATTCAAATGCATATTGACCACCTGTACCATTAACTAATGTATTTACAGTACCAGTATCTCCATCTGACTGCTTCATTATAGCACCAGCTACAGTATTTGAATCAGCTTGGACAGCATACCGCTGATTCTCTACTTCATATTCTTTTGCTACATCTGGATCTTGTTTAGAGATAATACTATAATTCATCCAGTCCTTACCACCTTGGACTGCATCAGTAGGGTTCTTAAAAAGCTGACGATATTTATTATACTTAGCTTCTTCTTCTAAAAAATCTTTAACAACTTTAGCATCCTGGATACCTTCCCGAGTCATTTGTAAAAGCTGTCGTGGTCTCTTATCTTCTTTTTCAAATAACTTATTATACATAGCAATCCAGCCATTTATTGTTTCATCATCTGCTGCCCTTACTTCATCTATAGATTTATTTACATTATCAGTAAGATTAGGTTGATCTGCTTCAAACTGTCCTTGTAAAGTATCTGAGGCTGGAGGAGCTAAGGAGCCCCTTCCTAATGATTCAAAATAACTACTGCTCATTATACTACCTCCATTGTTACATCAACTTTGTTATAGTCAACACCGAGGAATCCATGATCTATTATCTCTACAGCCATAGGATTAGACTTAAGTACATCTTGAGCTATTACTCCACGGTATCTAGTAGTTTCATCATCTAGATAATTCCATTCATATATTGTATATCCATCAGGTGATCTACCTACTTCTTCTATATTATCTTTTAAGTTAACATCAGAAGCAAATACTAATGCACCTAGTGTTGCTGCTGAACTTGCTAATCCTAATCCCATACTTACTGAATTCCAGAACTGACCTTGTTTATCCTTAGGAGGCATTAATACAGGTAAACCGTATTCAGGACGAGTACCTAAAGCGGCTCTATTCTTAGCAAGAGCCTTCATTCTATATCTATCTATCTTACGATGTTTTAATGCCATATTTCTACCGAAAGTAGAATCAATAGAATTTTCTATTTGTGTCTGAGCATCTAAGATAGCTTTAAACTTATTTAATCCGTATTGTCTTGTACGGGAGACACCAGTCTTCCCAGACACTCTGGATATTTTACCAGCTGCAGCTTGTAGCGCTGCTGATTTTCTTCTGCCTTGGCCTAGAGTATATAATGCAGTTTGGTATACATCACTTCTGGCTCTACTTTTACCAGCAGCTATTCTTTGCTTACCTCTTACATACTTAGTTTCTCTATTCCAATATTTTAGAGAAGCGGAATGATATGCGTTATCTTTTTTTCTCTTCTCTAACCTGGCTTGCATTCTTATTCCCCTATTGGGATCTGGAGCACACACGGCAAAATTCGATAAAGGACAATTGGTTTGGGCCATGCTTAATTTCTCTAAGAAATTTAAAACCCAAAAATTTTAATAATTTTAAATGTACAGTATTACGTTTATCAACGATGTTCCATAATAGTGGTTCCTCTCTGCTTAGTAAAACTCTTCTAGCTTCTTTAACAAAAGCTATAGGGTAGTCATGAACAGCTGGTGTACATACCATCCATATCATACCGTTATTATATATACCACCCATTCCGGCAGTCTTGCCGTTGGGTGTTGTGAAGTAAACACAGAAGTCATCATCAACTGCTTGTGGAAGAATGACTTTAGGATCTAATCCATGTCCTTCTTCAATTTCTTTTCTATCTTCTAAACGTAAGTTAGAAGCTACTTCATGAGCAGCTTCCAACGTACAAGGAAGGGTGGTAAGTTTAGACACGGCTGTAAAGTTTAGGTGAGTAACTACCTTCCCATGCCATTGAGAATAATGTAGCAGGAGCAGGGTGACTTGATTTTAATGTCACTGTTACGTTTTCATTCTTTTCATATACTGGTATTGTTTTTATTTTACTACTTAAGTAAGGAGCATCATCTACATTATACTCATCTAAATCACTAGATTCATATGTATCTGTATATTGTAGTTTACCTACTCTATCCAGTGTAGTAGCATATAAACCTACCTTACCAAAGTTTAATTTAATCCTATGTACTACTAAAGATGATCTTGTGTCAGCCCTAAAGTTTTGACCTTCAACTTGTAGTCTATATATTTTAGGGAATTTAACGCTGTACTCATATAAATAACCTATATATAAATCTGTAATACGTTTCTGGATCTTATGTGTACCAGTACCTTGAGATGTTATATTAACAGCCACTCCGGCATTAGCGTTACTTAAACTAGAAGCTAAAGCTATATTATTATCTGATGCTTTGATAACATAATAACTATTACCATCTGTTAATCCTCCAGCAGCAGAATCTCCTTCAACCCATCTTACTAAATCTCCTGTACTCAAACCATGAGATGTTAAGGTTATCTGTTCATTACTTGCATTAATAGCAGTATGTACTATATCATGTTGTACGTTATAATCCCAGTTTCCAGGTACGGTGAAATGAGCACCAGCACCAGTTACTGTAGCTGTAGTGTACCTACCAATTCTAGTTGAATCTGTATTGAGGTCAACTAATACTAAATCTCCATTAGGATCTGGTATATCACTCTGCCAATTAAATACACAACCAGCAGTGTTATGTGTAAATGTTGTTACTTTAGTTGTATCATTATATACACCACCATATATAGTAGTCCAGTTATCTAGGTGTAGCAAGAAGTTAGTAGTCTCTCCTACATCAGTTTGATTTAAACTTGGATCATCAGCTGATTGAATTAAGTTTATCTTCTGTAAGAAGTGATCTTCATCTAAAAAGAAATACTCATCATTAATTATAAAATGATATAATAATTTTTCGTTATGTTTCCATTTAAACCAAGAAGCTTGTTCTCTTTTCTGTGCTGAGTTAAAATACTTATAACCTATTACTGTATCTTCACCTGTTTTACCGAATAATATTATAGAATTATCTCTTGACTCTGCTACTAAATTTATTTCTTTAGATAATAGAGTAGGTACAATCTTACTAGTTTCTTGTATAACAGGTTCACCTTCTCTCATTATATCAGCAGATTCTACGAAGCGACTATATTTATTAGAGTTATCTAACCATGCTATACTAGTACCCATATACAATGGAGGTACTACTTTATTATAATTAAACGCAGAGACAGCTCTTAACTTAGCAGTTTCAGCTGTTAATTGCTCAGCATCTGCTGCTAATAAGAATTGTTGATTAGTACTGAATAGTAGTAATCCAGTAGTTATTTCTATACCATCAAATAGATCAGCAGGGTATCTAGATGAGCAAGATATATCTATAGGATCTATCACACTAACTGTCAGTGCAGTGTCAGAGAAGAAGTCAGGTTTACCGAAGGTAGCAGGTCTAGATAATGTGACATTCTCACCTGCTAAGATAGCTAATCTATTTGCATAAGATAATACTTTATTAATCTTCTTACCATTAAAAGATGGGAATGGATTAGTAGTATCATCACCTATAGACCGGTCAGCCCATGTAAATTTTTTAACTAAAAATGTACCGTCACCTTGTCTTTGTACTATATGAGGCATTGTATCTGGATCCCAGCTTTTTACAATACCAGGTTCAGCACATTCTCTCCAAGTACCAGCACCATCTTGACCATTAGTACCATCGAATCTTAACCAGTAGTCATCTTCATCAGACATTCTAGTGTTAGATACTTTTACAATATAACCATCCTTACACTGAACTGGTAACTTAGTTATATCATCTATCTTGTCTGTCATCACTCTCATTAAATCTAGATCAACTACTTCTAATGAGAAATCACTACTAGAGTGAAGGTATATACCGTTACCTATGATTATACCAGTAACGCCGGTTCCAGCTAATCCAGCTTGAATACCACCAAGAACAGTGTCAGCTGTTACAGCAGTATCAGCATCAAATGGAGTAGGAGATGGTCTGATGACTCCATTTACACCACTATTAATAGTGCCTTTAACATCAAACTCTTCATGTTCTAATACTTTAATAGTGTAGGTAGCTAATCCATCATTATTATAACGTGTGTATCCTCCATGAGGGAAACTAGTACCTCCAGTACGTGAGCCTCCAGTAGTAATAGCTGTGGCTTCTACCTTACAAGTGTCTCCTGTTTCCCAACCTTCTCCACCGTGTAATAATATTATCTCTTTTCTATAGGAACATTTATAATCAAGACTAGTAGCTGTACTACCATAAGCAAATCCAGTCATCTGTTGCCAGCCTTGTTGACCATTAACAGTTATTCTAAATACTAGATTACTTTTACCACTGGTAACTAGAGTACCACTAGAGTTCTTAACTTCTACAATTTCAGGAGTACTTGTATATGATCCTGCTGCAGTTACAGTAAAGACTTGAGTACCTATACCGTTACAAGAACCACTACCGCCACCAGTATATAGATCATCCGCAGTTATTTGTATTTTAGTAGCACGTTTTTGTGTAGTAGCAGTCTCTTCACTGTAAAGATTCAAACCATATTGTCTACCATTCTCAGTTCTAAGTAAATCCATATAAGCAAATTTACCTTTAGCATGAGTATATGCCTCAGTAGTACCAGTAGTACCTACAGTTTTAGTTCTATTATTTAAGAAGGTAGTATCATTAATAGTTAAAGCTTGTATATCTTCTGTAGCTGTAGCAGAGCTAGCTGTTAGATAAGCTTTGATAGCAGTTGTTTCATTAGCTTCTGTTTCCTCATAATCCCACTGAGTAGTACCATCGGATATATTTGCACCTGTACCTGAGGGTCCACCTGATCCTGCAGAAGTACCATCTGTATCACATACATAAATCTTACCACCATTCTGTACTTTATCTCCAACCTCATATGCAGTGCTAGCTTTCCATGGATTAGCAGCGTAATTTACAGTCTTCTCTACGCCATCATCACAGTCCCACATTCTTACTGATCCATCAGAAGCTACTTGACCTAAGTAGTTACCTTCTACTTCATCTCTATGGTAATGGAAGTAAGATCCGTTAGTTTGAACATCATCTATTTTAGCTACACCTACTCTCTCAGCACCTGGTCTTTTATATAAGCCGTGAACAACATCAGGGATAACATTAACAGCATCTTTAACTTGTCCTGGTCTCTTTAATTGATCGGGCTGTTGTGAGATACCACCTGTACCATAGTTAGGAATTTCTTGTGTTATACCTGCCATTATCTTGCTATTGTCCTCCAAGGTTGATAGGTTTGATAGACTGAATCCTCAGGGAATCCGAACATAGATGGATTACCTTGAGTAGTTTCATACTCTATACATGTAGCTCTAGCTAATATTGTCTGTTGTTGTAATAAACTAGCAAGTTGTGGATTATTAACAAGTTGTACAGCTGCCATATGACTAGCTTTATAAGTTATATATCTTTTAAATACAGGTGGTACTTTTTCATACTCAAGTAGTCTTGTGATATCTAGAAGTATATCACCTGTTATGTCCCATTCATCAGTATGATCATACTTATCATATAAGTACCCATCCCTATTTACTACATCATACTTTCTATGTGACCATCCATTAGTTACATCCATCTTTATTATATCACTTCCTATTTCAATCTTATTAACACCTCCTACGTCAGCTGGAGTATAAGATACATGTTTCTCAGTATTAAAATGCCAGCCTTCCATTTGTACATCAAGGTTAGCATCTCTTAATAAATTATATACGAACGCTACTTCTGGGTTGTCATATGCCGTTACATTATTATCGACACTGCTAGTGCCTAAGGTAGTAACAGGTGATTGACCTATGGCTCCCAGTATTGAATTTACAGCGGAGAGTTCGGTCTCGGTATCTATTGTGGTAGCCATAAAATTTTATAATAAAAAAGGGGAGCGTGAGAACTCCCCGTATGTTGGTTAATATTACACTAAACTTAAGTGAAGTCAGCGTTAGAAACTTGAGTGTCGTTCCAGTTAGAGGAAACATCAACACCAGCTACTAGTTCAACTGCACATGCAGGGTTAAGCCAGTCAGCTCCCATAGCCAAGCGACCTAGGATAACATCTCCCTGGTAAACCACGGATACATCACCAGAAGTTACTTGAACTTGAGGTCCGATTGCTTCAACCACACCAGCAGCTTCCTTCTGGAAGATCAATCCGCAGGATCCACCAAACTTAGCAGGAGCACCGTAGTTATTAACGGTCTTCTGTCCAGATGGTGTAGCGTTTGAAGTCTGATCATCCATATCTTCACCGATAAAGCTACCTTTGGAAGCGGCTTCATTGATGTTAGATACAGCACCAGATGGAAGGTTAGCTAGGTTAACACCATAGTCACCCAGGAATGGAATGTTCATTGACTTGTAGATCTTAATGCCTGCAATGTCAAGGATTCCATTACCAGATTGTAATGCGTCACCTGTTTCGTCACGGTTAATAAGGTTGTTAGTGGCACAGTTCCTTATCAACTCGTAGTACTGTCTTGGGTTTAGTACAGCTACTCGTCCGTCGCCACTAACACCTTTCTCATCTAAGATAGCAGCTGCTTCGAAGAAGGCTTGTACTAACTTATCTGAATCATAAGCGTCGGTTGCGGCTGTACTTGCTGCAGTACCCACCTTAACAATACTTCCACCAGGCTCCTTGAAGTTAGTCATGTTGACTGGTGCTGGCTGTCTAGCAGCCTTTGTGATCGCACGGAAGATCCGGCGGTCATAGTTCTCGGCTAATGCATAACCGATCTTACGAGAGATCTCACCTCTCAAATCATAATGTGCAAGAGTTTCATCTAACTCATATACGAATGCACTGGAGATTAGTAGGTCGTCACACTGAATTGTCTTCTGTGCTACAGGAGGAGACTTCTCGTCATTACCGAGAATGCTCTGACCTGGGACATGGAATTCAGCTTTAGTACGACCCGTATAGATAAACTGCAATGACTTGCCGTTCTTCAGGGTACGACGTGTTACTAGGTCTCTTGCAATTGTATTGCGTTGGAAACCTTTAAACATCTCACCAGAAAATAACTTCAAATAAAGTTCTCTTCTGGCCTCGGTCGTGGTATCAGCACCATTATCGGCACCACCCCAAATAGGACCATTGGCATTGGCAGTTGTTGCCTGTTGAGCCATTAATCTAAAAGGATTGTATTGTTTACTGTCTTACGTACGTAAATGTTTTGATCATTTGTTGTGGTCTTTCCCACCGTCTAGACGGCTAAGGGTATCCTGCGTACAGGGCCAAAGCCAATGAAAGAGAGGTCCGACTCTGAGGTGCCTCTCTTCCTGATTCAATCTCCTGTTAGAGCTTCCTCTAAGGAGTTATAATCTACTTCGTCATCCACTCCAGGTGGCTGCGAATCACTAGGAGTATTATCTTGTGGGTCTTTTATATCCACATGTCTATCTCCATCAGGATCAAATGGTACAGGGTGTGCAACCCCGAACCCTCCTGTATTTTGTTGTGCCATTAGTATTCCTCTGTTTGACATGGTGGGCAGGATCTACAATGTTCATGTTCGTACATATGTAGACCCTCTATCATAATGAAGCACCCTAGGAATAGAAGTGCTATTGCCCAGGGTGATTCAAGGTACTTCATCAGAAGTTATACTTCGTACCTACCTTGGTTGCCCAAGAGTTGTCAGCATCATCATCATTAGTTTGAACAGCTAGTTCACCATAGAAGGCAAGCTTCTCGGTAGCTGCTACGGATGCACCGACTTTACCTGACACCTGAGTATCAGTATCATCAGCACCATCGGTTGCTACGATAGCTGGACCACCTTGAATGTAATATCCAAAGTTATCAGTCCCACCTTCATAACCTACATGTAGGTCAGTGGTAGATCCTGTATAGTCAGCCCCATCGTAAGAGCCGTTGTTCTCCACGTTCACGTAGACTCCGGCGAAAGCCGGACCTGCAACGAGTGTGGAAGCGAGTGCTAGTGCTATTGGTTTCATCAATAAAATTTAAGTTTGCTTTGTATAAGGCACGCCGCGATACTTTAGTTGGATCTTTTTTTGCATGGATCTTCTCCTTAGTACCACACCCCCGTTCCATGATGTGGTTTCATGCGTTCCCATTGGGAATGAACGGACGCGGTTGCCTGTGGCTTCTACTGGGTTCGACTATCCGAGCCGCCTGATTCCCTAGAATACTCCAGGGAAGATTTGCCCTGTGAATATGTAAGCACCAACTGCTGCATTGAAACCAATCATTGCTAGCCAGCCGTTTACACGTTCAGCGTTTTGTAAATACTCCCGTGTTGTTGGAGGTTCGATTACTTCAATCTGTGGTTCACGGGCGTGTACGTTTGAGGTCATTAAGATAAAATAAATTAGGTTAATGGCCGAGGACGAAGGTTCGGGTCGGCGCTATATCTAATTAAACAGTACGCTCTTCGTTAGCACTAGGTGCTACTCTATTTCTAGGGTTAGAAGCTTGTATCTTTCTCCAGTCTTTATTCTTTATTTCGTTACGTCCACCACTGCGTACACCTTGTATGATACCAGTAGTAGATTTGGTGTTAGTTTTTATTTTAGGTAGTTTAGGCTCCATAGTTTTAGAATTGTAGATTGTTTGATCGTTCTAGTTTTTCAATAACATCTTGTCTATAAGCTGGGTCTCTATCATATTTAGGATTAGACATAGCTTCTACTAGTTCGGCTTGACTTCTGAACGTATCTTTAGCAGTAGGTTCAGGTGCTTTACCTGTTAACATTCTTCCCTCGTATCCATTTGCAGTTTCATATTGAGATTTTAATCCATTCACTGCTAATTTAATAGCTTGAACATTACCTGTTCCTATAATGTTATCAAAAGCATCAATAGAATCTTGGTCTAAATTCTGACTAGCCCAGTTAACTATATTCTGATAGTTCTGTTCTCCGCCAGCAAAATTTTTCACTTCATTTACTGCAGCAGCAGATATATCACCAGCTTCTTGTTGTCCAGATTCTGTCTGATTACTAGCTTGTAAATTCATATAAGCTTGAACTAAATCCTGACTACTCATAGAGTTAAATTTCTCTAATGTTTCAGGAGTTAATGAACCAGACTTTTCATATTCTTCGGAAGCTGATGTGATTAATTCAACTGCTGGACTAGACTCTTGAGTACTTTCTTCAGGTTCTTCCTGCAGCACTTCTTCGGATTCACTTTCAACTTCAGCTTCAGGTTTTTCTTCTTTGCCATCTTCTCCTAATTTTTTCTGAAGATTTATATAGGCTTTCTCTAATGCTTCTGCATCTTTATATTTACCAGCAAGTAACTGTTCTTGCTGTTCTACTAGTTGTTCACCAACAGCTAAGGAATCCTGTTCATCAGCTGTTAGTTGAACTCCATCTTTCTCACCAACTATTTCTGCTGGTGGATTAGGATCTACTGTTAATGTTTCTGACATACTTTATTGAGGTGGTGTTGACATTGATTGGATAGCTTGTCCAGCTAAACCTTGTGCTTGCTCCATTGCATCAGGGTTCTTCTGAGGATCCATCATAGGAGAACTTAGCATTGATCCAGTTTGATCTACTATTGACTGACTCATCTGTGCATTCTGTGCTTCTTGCATTTCTTCTCTTAACTGTTGATCACTCTTAACAAGGTTAAGTGTATCAATACCTTGAGCAGCAGCTAATCGTTTGATAGCTTCAGAAGGATCAATAAATTTAAGTAGTGCTTCAGCTCCAAGTGTCTGTGCGATAGTACCTACAAACGTAGTAAGAGCTTCTCTATCCTGACCACGACCAAGAGCATTCACTCCAGCTACTATCTTAGGACGTACATACTCTTTAGGTATCTTAGGTATCTGATTTGTTCTACCTAATACTAATAAGATACGATCTAAATATGGTTTCAAGAACTCAACTGTGAGTAAACTAAAGAGCCCACCTAATTGTTGTTCTAGTTCCATTTGTGTAAGACGTACCTCTTCAGCTGTAACTCTTTCTGCTTGACGAGGATTCATAACAAGGAAAGCTTCTAAGATTCTTCTTTCAATAGCACTTGCTAAGTTAGCAGCTGTTGAAAAATCAGCAGTCTTTCCTACTTGAATAACCTGTACATCTTCAGGTCTACCTTGAATAATAGCACCATTACCAGCAGATGCTAATGTCTGTGGTTTAGTAGTTGAACTAGGTGACACTAAGAACACAACCTTAGCAGCTACCGCAGAGCCCTCTACAAGCGCCTGTGATAGCCCTTCGAGACTGCGTAGGTCTCCTAGGAACTCTTCGACTCTACCACGTCCGTAGTCCTCTCCATCGACTGTATTAAAACGAAGAACTAACCAGGGACTAGCGTTCTTAGGTGCTGTACTACGACTACCAGGGAGAATCATACCTTCTACTTCCTGATACCATACCCAACGACCATTACCTTCATCCCTCTTAACGCAAGTGTACACTTCTACGTCGTCTTCTCCTGAGCTGTAATCACCATTAGGATCATTAGGTACTTTTTCAGGCAGCTCTACCCCTATCACGTCACGATGAACTAATTCTTTCGTAACTATTTCTATTATATTACCGTTACCATCTCTACTTACAACGTATCTCTGTAATGGATAATGTTTAAGACCATCTTTACCCATAAAAATAAGGGCATTACCTGATACAATTAAATGTTTCAAGGCTTGATGAACTACAACTCTATCATTAGAGCCAGCTATGTAATCTGAAATCATCCTCTCTATTTTAGAGAAAGATAAATCAAGTTCACTTTTTAAACTTGGATCTATTTCCTCACCTAGTTTATCATCTCTGATTTGTAGTTTAAAGAAACTAGTTTGAGGAGGTAAGAGAGCAAGCATTAGTTTAGCTGCTAATGTTACTACTGCTTTAGCACCAACTGATTGCCAAGGCTGTTTCAGTTTTAGGTTACCAGTTTTACTAGTTGTATCTCGTTGTACTAAATATGGTAAGGTTAATTCAGAACACGCTACAGCTGTATCTAAAAATTGTGATCTTTCTGTTGACAGCTTCGTGTACCTTTCTTTAGCCTTATTCATTATGGGTTCACTCCTGTTCCACCAGCACCAGTAGCACCAGTGCCTACATTAAGAGGTATCCTTAGAGCTTCTGTACCTTTTGCTCTACTTAAAATACCAGATGCTTGTTTCTTAGAGGATCCAAATTCAACACCCTTTTCATCACCAGGTTTTACCAACTCTTTTTCCTTAGGTAATACTGATGTATCTTTTTCAACCCTAGGTGTAATAGGAGGCGGTCCTTTCTGGGGTTCTGGATCCGCAGATCTTGGAAATCTTATACACATTAATTTTCTTCATCTAATAATGTTTTTAATCTACGTATCACATTCTCTTGTCCAGCGCGATACATGATTGATTCAATTGGTTCCTTTGGATGGACTGGTTGCCACGGGAACTCACTTTCTAATTGGGCAACCAGTTTATCTAATTTATCTGTGTGTAACTTAAGCGTACTTAGGGAGATTTGTGTTTGCATGTTCGAAGAATGCTGGCATTCTAGCTCTCTGTGTCTCAGCGAATTCAGGTGCTCTACCTTCATACATTAAGCGATCGCTAGCATCCAGCCAAAATTTTTTGTCCAAATATTTATCAGTAGTATTTATACCTAGGGGTTTAACAATCCAGTTAATGGTGGCCTTCCTAAGTTTATCCAAAGAAGGGCTAGGAGATAACCCCAGCTCACGACATACAAGACTATTAGTTCCGACGTGGATCTGTTCGTCGCGGCTAATGTCAGCAGATACTGTACGAAGAGCAGCATCCCCATTAAACCTAAAGAAAGGGAGTAGAACAAAGAAGATGGCCCGCTCTGCGACCAAAGCTTTGACAATAGTGTGATCAGGGTGGTTAATCCAGGCATCTCTCAATAACTTCCCCTCTTTCTCATCGATTTCATCTGTACCAAGGGCATCTGCATAGTATCCCAATGCAAGATCATGCCTTTCTTCATCTTTGACATTATCCTCTAGTAGTTTTCTAGCGTTTTCGGGAACAGTCTTTTCAAGACCTTCCGTAATAAAGGTACCGACTGGTAACTCCAAATGACGTGCAGCGAGCGCACGCCTAATAGTAGCCTTTGCTTCATCTTTCATTACTCCAATGGTGGGTTTCACGGGGGACCATTTGCGTTTACGGTCCAATAATTGTTCATAAGGATGTTTTCTCATTATTCTTGACAGTCACAGGTTACAGGTTCATTTAGAATGTCCTGTAAGTAATCGTCCACTTCACTCTGATCTAATGCTGCATACGCATCGGTCTTGTCTTGTGTATCAGACATCACTTGCAGGGAATAGTAAAGGGAGGTTTGGGGTGATATTAACCACTCTTCCACGAATTCACGATCGTAGGCTACCACATCACTCCAAGAGTTGAATGAGTATCCGTGAAGAAGTCCCGTATTATCATACATGATCATTAGTTGATCGGCTACTTTCTTATAAGCATCCCAACCAACTTCACTTGCGATTTCTACATCGCCATAATCATAACTCTGTACACCAAAGGTACCAGAGTCTCTGTCTACGTGCCTACTTATAGGCGGTGCTATTTCAGGGGTAGCAGTGTACCCATCTGGATCTTCACTCCTGTATGAACAGGAGGCAGTAGGAGCTATAGCAAAAGCTCTTACCATATTATTTTCTTCAGCTATATCAGCAGCTTTCTGTATACCTAACATTAAATTAAATGCTAGTTGATAGGATATACCAGTACCATACTCACCTTTATTTACGTTCTCTAATTCTCTACCGAATTCCTCATAACTTACTCGGTATCTTCTGAGAAGGTTGGCGAGCCCGAGTACTCCGAGCCCAACTTGGCGGTCGATATCAGGTGGCAAATATTCTCCAGTTGCTCCAACACCTGTCCGGCTATGGAGCTCGCACAGTTGGGACATACCTTGATCGAAAGCCGACTCGATGGTCCCGAGCTCACAGGCTGCGAGATTGACATGCTGTAACAAGCATGTTCCACGTGAGGGCAGGTAAACCTCAAGACAGACGTTGCCATAGATTCTGTGTCCATTGTTGTCGTATTTTACTTTGTTTAGCCAGATGTCGCCTGACTTAATACCATATAATAGTGCATCTTTTACTTTATTATCACAGCCTTGCCACCATCCCGCATCAATATCGACGCATCTTTTGACCCATGGGAGTTCCTCCCTGGGAGTAGAAATAAACTCAAGGATGTCAGGATGGTTAAGGTCGAGATGAAGTACCACAGCACCATTTTTGTAGACTCCTCCTCT